>Ga0065165_1000256_pt1 | contig 92230 bp, 88 predicted proteins | sample AraplaMF_Cvi_mMF_FD_63813 | JGI IMG/M metagenome (GOLD analysis project Ga0065165, IMG submission 63813) | Arabidopsis root microbial communities from the University of North Carolina, USA - plate scrape MF_Cvi_mMF (version 2) (version 3) | ecosystem: Host-associated > Plants > Roots >... | reverse complement strand
TCACTTGGCCAGGACCTTCTTGACCACCCGGACCAGCTGCTCTGGGTCGAAGGGCTTGGTCAGCCAGCCGGTCGCCCCGGCCGCCTTGGCCTGGGCCTTGATCTCGGCGTCGGATTCGGTGGTCAGGAACAGGATCGGCACGCCGGCCCCGGCCGGGCGCTGGCGCAGCGCGCGGATCATCGCCAGGCCGTCCATGACCGGCATGTTCAGGTCGGTGACGATCAGGTCGAAGCCGCCGGCGCTGCCCTTGTCCAGCCCGTCCTGGCCGTTCACCGCCTCGGTGACGGCATAGCCTTCGCCGCTCAGGGCGATCTTGATCGCCTGCCGGATGCTGGCGGAATCGTCCACCGTGAGGATCGAGGTCATTGGGCGGTCCCTTGAAGCCAGAACTTGGCGCGCTCGGAAGTTTCGTCGTCGAGGAAGCCGCCGCGCCGCAGCACTTCCAGAACCGCGCCGCCCGCCGGATGGCGCAACCGGAAGTCACGCCCCGTCTCGGCGGCCTTGCGGCGCGCGGATTCGATCAGTTGGACGAAGGTCAGGTCGGTCTCTTCCACCGACTCAATATCGACGACGACCGGTCCATCCAGGTGCAGAGCCGCACCAAGTTCGTCCCGCGCCTCACCTATGCTCGAGATCGTCACCTCGCCGGCGAACGAAATCGCGTTTTGACCTGGACTTGGCAATAACGTCGGCCCCCGCCGCGTGCAGATACCAGCGTTATCTGGCATCACAACTTACCATAACTTCCGATGCCGCCCTTAAATTAGGGTAAACCGGACAACCTCAGGGGGAGCGTCAAACTGTCGCGAAACGTGCGCACCAAATTCAGATCGCGTGACGATGGACGCGGGGGCGACGAAGATTATCCGGCAGGCGGGGCAAGAGGCCCCGCCGCCTTCAAGAGGGCCTCGACGCCGCGCTCCAGGGCGGCGTCGGCCGCACCTAGGCCTCGTCGTCGGTGTTGGCCATGGCCTTGGCCAAGGCGACCAGCCGCCGGCGCAGATTGGGCGTCATCGCCTTGAAGGCGACGACCAGATCCTGCGAACCGCTTTCCCCGAGAAAGTCGATCAGGCCGCCCGCGGGCGTCTCGCCGGTGATCTCGGGATGGTCCAGCCCTTCGAAGAAGTTCGCCAGCGGCGTGTTCAGCTTCTGAGCGATCTCGTAGAGCTTGGAAGAGCTGACGCGGTTGGCGCCGCGCTCGTACTTCTGGATCTGCTGGAAGGTGATGCCCAGGGCCTCGGCCAGTTCGCTCTGCGACATGCCCAGGGCCTTGCGCTTGGCTCGGATCAGGGCGCCGACGTGCTTGTCCACATGATGCGGCTCGGAAACGGACGTGACTGGCATGGTCTTCACCTTCCCTAAAACTCCTGGCGCCAAGGCCTCCGTACAAGCGCCACCGTCGTTAGTATAAAGCCACGGTTGCGGCTTGGTTGCAGGCGGATCGTCGCAGGCGAGCGTCGTCTAGAGGTCGACCGCCAGGGCTTCGAAGGGCAGCGACCGCAGGAGGTCGCCGGCGTCGAAAACCTGCCCCGGCGCCAGGGCGCCGGCGACCCGGACGTCGCCAGCCAACAGGCGTTGGACGGCCTCGCAGACCAGCGGCGCGGTGAAGCCGTAGATGTCTCGACCCGTCGCGACCGCCCGCCGAGTCCGGCCCGCGCGGCGCACGATCGTCTCGACGACGAACCGTTGGGCCGACAGCCCGCTGTCGTCGGCGGCCTCCGGCGGCGGGGTCGCGGCGTCGCGGACGTCCTTCAGGGCCGTCTCGCTGAGGAAGGTGTCCAGGCTGGCGGTCTTCAGGTGCCGGGCGATGACCACGACCTCGGAGAACGGAACCTCGACCATCTCCTGCGCCCCGAACGGGGCCGGGAAGGTCCAGGCCAGGCGCGGCGCGGGATGGGCCAGGGGCGCCAGCCGTCCCGCGGCGATCACCTGGCGCGGCGCGGTGTTGCGCGCCCCCGTGACGCGCGTGCCCTCGGTCGGCCACCAGCGGTCCAGCCCGATGCCGATCCGGATGTCGTCGGCCTCGGTCCAGTCGCCCATGGCCGCCGTGACCAGCAGGTCCGAGAGCCCGCCGTAGAAGCCCATCGCAGGCAGGACGACCAGGCCGGCCGCCCGCGCCGGTCCGTCGAACCGGTCAAACACCGCCTGGGCGCTGGGCTGCTCGGCCGAGACGTCGATATAGTGAGCCCCCGCCCTCAGCGCGGCCGAGACCACGGCGTCGGCGGTGTCCAGGAACGGTCCCGCGCAGTTGATCACCGCCGCCGCGCCTTCGAACGCGCGGTCCAGGCCGGCGGCGTCCTCGACCGTCGCCGTCCGGATCTCCACGCCGGCCGGAAAGGCGGCCTGCAACGCCTCGGCCCTTCGCCCCACCGCCACCGGCGCCAGGCCGCGCCGCCGCAGTTCCTCGACCACGAACCGCCCGGTGTGACCCGCCGCGCCGAACACGGCGACGCGGCGCCTGGAACCCTCGAAACCCGTCATTGCATTTCCTCGCTACAGACCTGTCTGTTTTCAACAGCTACAAACAGGTCTGTAGCGTGTCAAGCCGCGACGTGCTAAGAACGGCGCCTGGAGGTGTCGACATGCAGCAGGAATCCGGGCGTTCGACGCCCACCGGCAAGCCCGGCGACGCGACGGACGTTCGCGAGCGGATTCTCGAAACGGCCTCGGGGTTGTTCTATCGGGAGGGCGTGCGCGCGGTCGGGGTCGACCTGGTGGTCGCGGCGGCGGGCGTGGCCAAGACCAGCCTCTATCGTCACTTCCGCACCAAGGACGACCTGATCGCCGCCTTCCTCAAGCGCGAGGACGAGGATTTCTGGCGCACCTGGGACGAGGTCGCGCAAGCGCATCGCGACGACCCGGCGGGCGAGCTCCAGGCCCACATGGACTGGATCGGCGAACGGGTCGGGCGGCCGAACTATCGCGGCTGTCCGCAACTGAACGTCGCCGCCGAGTTTCCCCAGGCCGACCACCCGGCCCGACAGGTCGCCACCGCCCACAAGCTGGAACTGCGGCGCCGCCTGCTCGACATCGCCCAGCGGCTGGGCGTCGCCCGTCGCGAGACCCTGGCCGGGCAGCTGGCGGTGCTGATCAACGGCGCCTTCGTCAGTTCGCCGATCCTGTCGGCGGCCGAAGCCAAGGATCTTCTGCAGCAGGCGGCCAAGGCCCTGATCGAGGCGGCGGGCTAGCGCGGTGCGGGGTCCTCGTCCTTCGACAAGCTCAGGATGAGGACCATTGCTCAGGCCTTGCCGGTCGAAAACCTCATCCTGAGTTTGTCGAAGGACGAGGTTTTCAACTGCCGGAGCGGCTAGCGCGGGCGCTTCTCGCCGACCGCCGCCGTTGATCCGCTCTCGATGGGCATGTCGCCTCCCTGGATCACCACGGGCCGCTGGGATTCTCGGAGGCTGAAAGCGAGGAGGCCGAGCGCCTCACTAGGGTCTTCCCTAGTTATGCGGGGCGGTCGCGGGGCGTAGCGTTCGGGGCAGTTGTCCGTGCGAGGAGCGTTCCGATGACCAGCGTGTCCCTGAACACCCAGGCCTCCGTGGCCGGCGGCGGGCGATCCGGCTCGCCGCCCGACGAACACCTGGTCAAGCCGGGCGAGACCCTGTCGGGCATCGCCGCCGAGCACGGCGTGTCGCTGGACGCCCTGATCCGGGCCAACCCGCAGATCGTCAATCCCAACCTGATCCGGCCGGGACAGGCCGTCACCCTGCCAACCGCGGGCGGCGAGCCGCGCACTTATCGGGTGGTCGAGGGCGACAACCTGTCGAAGATCGGCGAGACATTCGGCGTCTCGTGGCGAACGCTGGCCCAGGTCAACCACCTGGCCAATCCGAACCTGATCCATGTGGGTCAGGCGTTGCTCATCCCCGGGGGCGGGACGGCGTCCGTCCGGACGGAGACGGCGACCACGGCATCGGCCCAGACCCAGATCCAGACCACGGGCGTCACGTCTTCGACGACGGACCAGCTGGGCGCCCTGTCCGAGCGGTACGAGACCGGCGGCCGGGGTCCCGGCACGGTGTCGTCGGGGGCCGGCGATCCGGGCGGGGTGTCGTACGGCACTTATCAGCTGGCCGGAAACCTGGGGCGTCCGCAGCAGTTCCTGGCCAACGAGGGCCGCGCCTGGGCGGCGGAGTTCGGCGGCGCCAGCCCCGGCTCGGCCAGCTTCACGGCCGCCTGGAAGGCGATAGCGGCGCGCGAGCCCGAAAGGTTCGAGGCCGCCCAGCACGCCTACATCCAGCGCACCCACTACGACGTGCAGGTCGCGCACGTGCAGGCGGCCACGGGGCTGGACCTCTCGACCCGCTCGGCGGCCCTGAAGGACGTGGCCTGGTCGACCTCGGTGCAGCACGGCCCGGAAACCAACGCGATCGTCAGGGCGATGGCCAGGGTCGAGGCCCAGGGGGTCGAGCCGACCGACGGCCAGGCCTATGACCGGGCCCTGATCAACGCGATCTACGACGAGCGCGGCAAGCGCGACGCCAGCGGCGCCCTGGCCTATTTCACCAGCGCCTCGGCCCAGGTCCAGGCCTCGGTCGCCGCCCGGTTCGGCGACGAGCGGCGCGACGCCCTGGCCATGCTCGACCGATGAGCGCCGCATGAGAACCCCTGGGGCCGCGCCGCGTTCTGGCGCCATGCCCCCTCGCCTTCTTCCCCTGTTCGCCCTTGCGCTGGCCCTGGCCGGTTGCGAGCGCCCGGCGGCGGCGGTCGCTTCCCCCCCGCCTGATGCCGCCGCCGGATCCGCTACCGAACAGGCGCCCGAAGCCAAGGTCTCGCCGGCCGGGACCTACGCGATGCAGGGCGAGCGCCGCGCGACCCTGATCCTCGCCCCGGCCGGCGCCGGGTGGCGCGTCAGCCTCAAGGGCGGCTCCAGCCCGACCGACGGGGCCGGCGCGGCGGCCGATTGCGAGATCGAGGCCGAAGGCCCGCTCAACGGCCGGACGATCGACGCCAGGGTCGTGCCGTTCGAGGGAACCAACCTGTCGGTCAGCGCCCAGGACCTGGCCGCCCGCCCCGCCGGCGTGAAGGTCGACCTCACCCCGCAAGGCGCGATCGTCAGCACCGACTTCCAGGGTTGCGGCGTCGGGGCCGACGTGACCGGCCGCTACGCCCGCGCCGGAGCAACGCCCTCATGATCCGTCCGGTCGAACGCATCACCAACGCCGAGTTCTCGACCTCCTCGCCGTCGACCACCGCCGCGCGGGCCGGGGTGGCGCGGCTGGCGCTGGAGGCGATGGCCACCATCACCGGCGCGGCCCTGGTCGATCCCCTGCGCGGCGGCGACCGAGGCGGCGCCCTGGCCCAGACCTGGGCCGAGCACGGCCAGAACGGCATGGCCCAGGTGGGCGGCGACTTGCGCGCCCTGGCGGCCCAAAGCGGCCAGACCGTCGCCGGCCGGCTGTCGGCCACCTCGCCGATCGACGCCGGCCGGATCGAGCGGGTGCTGGCCGACTTCGCCCGCGAGCTGCGGGCTCAAGCGACAGACAAGCCGCACATGACGCCGGCGGCCCTGGTCGAGCCGCTGATGCGGGCCATCGCCACGGGCCTGCAACGCGAGCCCGCCCCCGGCGGGGCCAGGACCGACGCGGTGGAGCAATTCGTGCGGATCATCGACGGCGCGACCCAGGACCTGCGCGGCGCGGCCTGGCGAGTTCCCTAAACCTTGGACTCCGTCGCCGGCGCGGTCGCGTCGGTGCGGGTCAAGTTCGCCAGCCCCGTGGCGGGCCGATCCAGCTTGTCGTGGAAGGCCAGGGTGACGTCCATCTGGGCCTGGCCGCGCATTTGCGTCCACCACTGGTCATGGACGGCCGCCTGGAAGTCGCCGTTGGTCCGCTCCGAGCGGGTCTCGATCGCGGGATCGGCGACGGTGTCGGCCGTGTCCTCGACCACGCCCACGGCGTCGTCGACCACGCCGCCGACGCCGTCCAGCACGCCGCCCAGGCCTTCGGCCAGCAGCGCGCCCTCGAGCGCGCCGCGCTGGGCGGGCGGCAGGGTCCGCAGCGCGGCGGCGGTCTCGGCGGGGCCGGCCTCGGCGAAGGCCGCGCGATCCAGTCGGCCGCTTTGCCGGAAACGATCGACGGCGTCATCGAGACGGCCGCCGCGAACCGGAGCGGCGGCGCGGCCTGGGCCGGACAGGTCTTGCACGATCATGGCGGTGGCCTCCTGGTCCGAGCGTGCGCCGAACGGCTCGGCGCGGCTACTGGGGTTTTCCCCAGCGCCGGCGCCTCAGCGCACGAAGCCGGCCGGGGTCAGCTTCAACTGGCGCAGGTCGACGTTCATCTCGCTGCGGAAGCGGGCGACCGCCGCGTCGGACAACCGGTTGCTCAGGCCCTTGTCGCCCTTGGCCGTGGCGTCGGAAAACGCCGAACCCTGGGCCACGAAGTTGAGCATGAACACCTCGGCCATCTCCTGCTTGCCGGCGTCGTCGAGGCCGGCGAACTGCGGGTTGGCCCCCAGGGCCCGATAGACCTGGCCCCGGACCGCCTGCACCTGGGTGCGGTCGGTGAACGGCACATTGTTGGCGATCTGCCAGTTCTGCACCCAATAGGCGGCTATGGCGTCGGCGACGTCGCCGCGCCGCAGGCCGTCGGTCGACACGTGCTTCTCCCACGCGCCCAGCAGGTCGTTCTGCTGGACAGCCTGGCGCAGGCGAGGCCCGTTGGCCGGGTCGGCCTTGGCCACGAAGTCGGCGAACTGGCCCTTGACCCGGGCCGTGACGGCGGGCGAGGCGCGATAGCGGGTGTTGACGGACACCGCCTGACGCGAGGCCGAAAGTCCCGCGCTGGCGCCGGCGCCGCTGCGGCGCGGGCTGCTTCCTCCACTCCGCACGGTGTTTCCCAGCACGTTGTTCATCTGGCCGACCGCCATCATCGACGAGCCGAAGTCGATGTACTGACTGCCGATGCTGGGGAAATCCTGAGCCGCGGCGGGAAGACCGACCGTCAGAACAGCGGCGCTCAGCACGGGGACAAGACAGCGTTTCATCCGGCTCACTCCAGTTTTTCCAACCCTGACGTGCAATGTTGACAACAAAACGACAGGCGGTCCAAGGACCGCCTGCCTTTCTGTACAGTGAAGCTCGAGCTTAACCCTTGCGCGCCAGGGCCGAACCGGCTTCGCCGATGGACTTGATCGAGTTGTTCAGCGCCTGGCTGACCATGTTCATTTCCTGGCCCAGGGCCTGGATCTCGGCGGTCAGCTGGCCGTACTTGGAGTCCTTGGAGTCCAGGCCGCCCAACTGGTCGGTCTTGGCCTTCATCTGACCCATCTTGTTGTCCATGACCTTGCCGAGGGCCTTGGCCAGGGCGACCAGGAAGCTGTCGCCCTTGGTCGACTTGGCCTCGCCGCCGTCGCGGACCTGATCGAGGATCGACCGGGTCCAGCTTTGCGCCACGTCCTCGGCCGTGCGCTGCAGGTCGCCCTGCTGCTGCGGGCTGAGGTTGAAGGCGTCGCCGGCGTTCTGCACGGATTCCGCCAGGCTCTGGGCCACGCCGCCCGGATTGCCGCTGGCGGCCTGGAAGACGCCCTGGGCCAGGTCGATGACGCCTTGCGGCAGGCCCAGCTGCTGGCCGACCTGCTGGATCACCTGACTGGCGACCGAGCTGATGATCTGCTGGAAGATCGACTGGAAAGCCAGCGAGGTGCCGCCCGTCAGGGCCGCGAGGGCGACGGTGCTGAACAGGCTGCCGACGTTGAGACCGCCGCCGCTGAAGATACCGGACATGATTGGGACTCCGCGATGTGAAACCTGGCGCCTTGGGTCTGCCTGGCGCTCATCGCCGTGACCTGGCCAGACGAGACAACCATTCCGCGCCGTTCGTCAGAAGTCGGGGCGTTCCCTAGCTAGGGTTTTCCCTATGAGCCGGCGCATGGCCAGGGAGGGCCGGGCCGCGCGGTTCTTGGCCTGCTCGGCGGCGGCGGCCTCGGCCGCCAGCTCCTCGGCCGTGCGGACACGGCGGTCCAGGACGGTGATCTGGCCGGCCGTGACCCCCAGCAGGAACACCTCGTCGCGATAGGCCACCAGGGTCAGGCGCTCGCGCTGCCCCACCGGCAAGGCGCGCAGGTAGCGGATCTGGTCGTCGCTGGGCGCGCCGGCCTGGAACCGCTTGAGCAGCTTGAGGGAGAAGAACGCCAGGCCCAGAACGATGGCCAGGGCGAAGGCGACGGTCAGCAGTTCGAGCAGCGCGTTGGCGAGGTCCACGGAGGCTCCCAAGGTAAGGTGGTCAGTCCAGACGGAAACCGCCCTCCGGCGGCTGGGGGAAGGTCGGGCCGGAATCGGCGCCGCCTGAGCCGGAACGATCGTCGCCCCGCGAAGGTTCAGCCGCCGCCTCGTCGCGCAACCGCCGGGCCCAGAGGATGACCTCGGCGACGGCGGCGAACAGGTCCTGCGGGATGATGTCGTCGACGGCGACCTTGTCCCGCAGCGCCCGGGCCAGCTCGACATTGCGGATGATCGGCACGCCGCCGGCCTCGGCCGCCTCGCGCATGGCCTGGGCGATCAGCCCCTCGCCCTTGCCCAGCAGCACCGGCACGGCGTGCTCGGCCGGGTCGTAGGCCAGGGCGCAGGCGATGTGGGTGGGATTGACCACCAGCACCGAGGCGTCCCGCGCCGCCTGCACGGCGTTCTGCTGGGCCCATTCCTGGTGCAGCTGGCGGCGATGGGCCTTCACATGGGGGTCGCCCTCGGAATCCTTCATCTCCTGGCGGATGTCGCGCCGGCTCATCCGCATCTTCTTGGTGAACGAGAACCTCTGGTAGGCGAGGTCCAGCATCGACGCGAACAGGAACACCCCCACCGTGCCGGCCAGCAGCTGGAACGTCAGCCCGCCATAGGCCGCCAGGGCGCCGTCGGCCTCGCCGGTCGGCACGGCCATCAGCTTGTCGAAGGCCGCCGCCGCCACGATCCAGGTCAGGACCGCCAGCAGCAGGGTCTTGGCCAGCGACTTGACCACCTCGAACAGGTTGTCGGTGTTGAACATCCGCTTGAGCCCCTCGCCGGGGTTCATGTGCGACATCTTCGGGCTCATCTTCTCGAGCGTGAAGACCGGCCCGACCTGGGCGAACTCGGCCAGCATGCCGAAGATCGCGATCGGCAGCAGCAGCATCGCGGTGATGGACACGAACGCCTTTCCCGCGGCGGCTCCGGCGATCGGCCAGGCCTCGGCGAACGGTCGGTCCATGACGGCGAAGATCTCGTCGAACAGGCCGCCCAGACGGTCGAGCGCGACCCCCGCCGTCATCAGCCCCAGCAGCAGCCAGCCCGCCAGCACCGCCGTCGAGGTGACGTCCTTGCTCTTGGGAACGTCGCCTTTCTTGCGGGCGTCCGACAGGCGCTTGGGCGTCGGTTTCTCGGTCTTGTCGCCCCCGTCGTTCTTTTCAGCCATAGCGTGCGCCCTTGAAAGAACGAGAGTCCTTGATCGTTGATCAATCTACGAAAAGTAGCGGTTCGTACTCAAATGGGGCGGAAAGATGACAAGCTGAACCATAGATCACTACAAGCTTAAGCTTGGATTATCTCGCCATTATATCAGTATACCGCGCTTAAAAATTGTCACGATTGCGCAGTTGACAGGTTAGTTAGGCTAAAGTTAACCTTTAAATCGTCGGGAAAACAAATGGGGCGCTACACGAAGGGACTGACGTATGCGCAAGTTCTGCGTAGCGCCGACTATTGCCTGCTTAATATTGACCATATCGAGCCAAGCACTTGCTTATGAATGCGAGACGGAAGACGGACTGAAATTCAGCTCGCCCCAAGCGCTCAACGAGAAGTTTTCCTTGGCGCTGGCCGATTGCAGGGCTGAAACTCAACCAACGGCGGCATCCGAGCAGCTCAGGCTCCATGACGCGCCCGTCACGGCCACCGCCGTGATCTCTGCGGGGCGGATCACCGGGACGCCGATCGTCGTCGCGTCCCGGGGGCTGGCCGGAACCGCGCTCTACGCCGCCCAGACCGCCGCGGCGGCCCGCGACTACGACATCGACCCCGACCTGCTGCGCGCCGTCATGCACGTGGAGTCCCGGGGCGACGCCGCCGCCGTTTCGCCCAAGGGCGCGCGCGGCCTGATGCAGATCATGCCCGCCACCGCCCGGCGGTTCGGGGTCCGCGAACCGCTGGTCGAGCTCAGCGATCCGATGGTCAACATCCGCACCGGCGCGGCCTATCTGAAGACCCTGCAGCGCCGCTTCGGCAACAATCTGGAACTGGTGCTGGCGGCCTACAACGCCGGCGAGGGCGCGGTGATCAAGTACGGCCTGAAGACCCCGCCCTATCGCGAGACCCAGGGCTACGTGACCAGCGTCATGGGCCAGTACCGCACCTTCGTCTCGGCGCGCGGCGCCCAGTAGGCGGGACGAAAGGGACGAAGCGATGAGCGTCGAATCCTACCTCAAGCGCCTGCAGCGCCGTCCCGCCCCGGGCCTAGTGGCGCGGTTCAGCGACCTGTTCCTGGTGGCCGGGGTGGTGGCGATCGTCGGGCTGATGATCCTGCCCCTGCCGGCCCTGGCGCTGGACACCCTGGTGGCCGTCAACATCTGCTTCGGCGTGATGCTGCTGCTGGTGGCGATCTACATCTCGACCATCGTCGAGTTCTCGGTCTTTCCCAGCCTGCTGCTGATCACCACGCTCTATCGCCTGGCGCTGTCGATCGCCACGACCCGGATGATCCTGATCGAGGGTCACGCCGGGCACATCATCGACACCTTCGGCACCCTGGTGGCCGGCGGCAACCTGGTGGTCGGGCTGGTGGTGTTCCTGATCATCACCGTCGTGCAGTTCATCGTCATCGCCAAGGGCGCCGAGCGGGTCGCCGAGGTGGCCGCCCGTTTCAGCCTGGACGCCATGCCGGGCAAGCAGCTTTCGATCGACAGCGACCTGCGTTCGGGCATGATCGACAAGGACGAGGCCAAGCGCCGACGGCGCGTGCTGGAGATGGAGAGCAAGCTCCACGGCAGCCTCGACGGCGCGATGAAGTTCGTCAAAGGCGACGCCATCGCCAGCATCATCATCGTGGTGATCAACCTGCTGGGCGGCCTGGCCATCGGCATGATCCAGCAGGGGCTGGAGTTCGGCGCGGCGATCCACAAGTACTCGATCCTGACCATCGGCGACGGCATGGTCACCCAGATTCCGGCCCTGCTGGGCGCCATGGCCGCCGGCCTGATCGTCACCCGCACCACCGACGAGGACAGCGACAGCCACCTGGGCGACGCGGTGCGCCGGCAGTTCGCGGCCAAGCCCCGGGTGTTCCTGGTGTCGGGCGGCATCTGCTGGCTTCTGGCCCTGATCCCGGGCTTCCCGGCCCCGGTGTTCCTGCTGCTGGGCGGGGTGGGCCTGGTCACCGGCGCCCTGCTGGACGTCGACCTGCGGTCCAGGCTGACCAAGCGATTCCTGCCCGGCGGCATCCTGGCCGACGAGACCAAGGCCCCGCCGATCGCCGCCCAGACGCGGACCCTGGACGCCCAGCCGATCGTGCCGCTGCTGCTGGAGCTGGACGGCAACGGCGTGCGCCGCCACGAGGGCGCGGTCCTGGCCCGGGCGTTGGAGGAGGTGTTGGAAGGCTTCGAGGTCCGGCTCGGCGTCGCCCTGCCCCGCGCCTCGTTCCACTACGGCGAGGCCGCCGGCCCGGCCCGCTGGCGGCTGCTGGCCTTCGAGGCCCCGATCGGCGCGGGCCAGCTGGCCGACCCGTCGGACCTGCCCGCCCTGCAGGAGGCCGTGCGCCAGGCCCTGCGCCGCAACACCGGCCTGTTCGTCGGCATCCAGGAGGCCAGCACCCTGCTGAACCGGGCCGGCGCCGACTACCCCGAAGTGGTCAAGGAAGCCGCCCGCGCCCTGCCCCTGGCCCGCATCGCCGAGGTCCTGCGCCGCCTGGCCGAAGAGGAGGTCCCGCTGCGGAACCTGCGCGACATCCTGGAATCCCTGGCCGACGCCGGCCAGCGCGAGAAGGACCCGTTCGCCCTGACCGAGTTCGCGCGGGTCGCCCTGCGCCGCCAGATCAGCCATCGCTACGCCCCCGACGGCGCCCTGCGGGCCGTCGTGCTGGAGCCGCCGCTGGAGCAGCATCTGCGCGAGGCGATCCGCACCGGCGGCGGCGCCCAGCAGCTGGCGCTGGATCCGGACATGTCGCGCCGGGTCACCGACGCCATCCTGGCCAATGTGGAGGACGCCCAGGCGCCGGTTCTGTTGGCCGCCATCGACCTGCGCCGGCACGTGCGCAAGCTGGTCGAACCCGCCCGCTTCGACCTGGGCGTGCTGTCGTTCCATGAGCTGCTGCCCAGCCTGAAGCTCGACATCGTCGGCCGCGTCGCCTTCCCGCGCGATCCGCTGACCGTCGTGCCGAACGATCCCGAACCGCCCCAATCCGCGTCCGCGGCGGCCTGAACCTGGAGACGGAATGCACCTGCCATCGGACTACGCCGCCGCTTCCCGTTGCTCCTGGCGGATGACCCTTCTCGCGGCCGGCCTCGGCGCCGCCCTGCTGATCCCGCCCCCGGCCGCCGTCGCCGGCGAGGTTCCCCTGGGCGCGCGCACCGTGGACCTGACGGCGCGCGAGCAGCCGATCGGCCAGTTCCTGCAGAACTTCTACAGCCAGGTCGGCGTACCGGTGGTGATCTCGTCCTCGGTGGCAGGCACGATCAACGGCGTCTTCAGGGGTCCGGCCGCCAAGATCGACGCCGACGTCGCCAAGGCCTTCGACCTAGTCACCTATTACGACGGCGGCGCGGCCTATGTTTACACCGCCTCGCAGCTGTCGAGCCGCAGCTTCCCGATCTCGGCCTCGGCCTCGCGGCGCGTCGACCGGGCGGCCCGGCAGCTGGGCATGCTCGACAACCGCAACACGCTGCGCGCCACGGGCGACATGCTGCTGGCCTCGGGCGCGCCGCGCTTCCTGCAGCAGATCGACGAGCTGGCGCGCGGCGGGGCCCAGGCCGAGGCCGCCGCCCCCACCCTGCAGTACCGGGTGTTCTACCTGCGCTACGGCTGGGCCGACGACGTGAACCTGACGGTGGGCTCCAAGCAGGTGACCATCCCTGGCGTCGCCTCGATCGTGCGCTCGCTGGTCAATTCCGATCCCAACGAGCGCTCCGGCGCCAGCGCCCGCAGCGAAAGCCTGATCCCGGCCGCCGTCCAGGGCCTGCGCGGCCAGGGCCTGGCCGCCCTGGGCACGCCCAACCCGGCCGGTCCCGGCTACGCCGGCGACCAGGGCACGCTGGGCATGCCCCTGGCCAGCGAGCAGACCGGCGTCTACTCGCCGCAGAACCCGGTCCGGATCCAGGCCGACTCCCGCCTCAACGCCGTCATCGTCCGCGACGTGGCCGAGCGGATGTCGGCCTATGAGGAGCTGGTCCGCGCCCTCGACGTCGAGCCGCAGCTGCTGGAGATCGAGGCGGCGATCATCGACATCGACACCACCAAGGCCCGGGACCTTGGGGTCAACTGGCGGTTCGACGACGGCAACGGCGGGATCCAGTTCGGCCGCGGCCCCAACGCGCCGGCCGGTCTGGAAGACAGCAACCTGGTGCGGGGCAATACTTCGCCCAAGTCGGCCGCCGGCTTGGTGGCCTCGACCATCATCGGCGACGGCGACTATTTCTCGGCCCGCCTCAACGCCCTGGAGACCGAGGGCGTGGCCCGGGTGGTCTCGCGACCGCAGATCGTCACCCTGTCGAACGTCGAGGCGGTGTTCGAGAACACCCGCGACTTCTACGTCCGCCTGGCCGGCGAGCGCGACGTCGACCTGTTCAACGTCAGCAGCGGCACCACCCTGCGGGTCACGCCGCACGTCACGCGCGACAACAACCAGACCCGGATCCGCATGCTGGTCAGCATCGAGGACGGCGCCCTGACCAACGCCAGCGTCGACAACATCCCGGTGGTGCGGCGCTCGGCGCTGAACACCCAGGCCCTGATCGTCGAGGGCCAGAGCCTGCTGTTGGGCGGCATGACCGTGCAGTCCGACTCGACCGATTCCAGCAAGATCCCGGTTCTGGGCAGCATTCCGGGCCTGGGAAACCTGTTCAAGGTGCAGTCGCGCAGCAGCGGCCGCGTCGAGCGGATGTTCCTGATCACCCCGCGCCTGGCCTCGATCGGCGGGGGGCGGTCCGCGACCCAGGCGGGCCTGCGCTACGACGCCCCGGTCTCGGGCTTCGAGAACGCGCCCCTGCCCCCGGCCCCGCCCCTGCCGGTCGACCGCAAGACGCCGGCGCGCGCGGCCAGGACCGGCCGCACGCCTCCTTCCGCCCCGCCGCCGACGGCCCCGCCGGCCAGCGGCACGATGCAACCCATCCCCAACCCGAGTTAGGCGCCATGTTCGACACAGCCCTCGAAACCTCCTCGGAAACCCTCGTCCTCAAGGTGCTGACCGGCCGCGTGCGGGGCGCCTCCGCCCCGCTCGGCGACGGCCAGCCGATGGACCTCGGCCACGGCTTCGACGCCGACATCGTGCTGCGCGATCCCAGCGCCAAGGGGATCCGCGCGCGGCTGACGGCGCGGGAGGACGCCGCCGACCTCGAGATCCTCGAAGGCGGCGCCGAGATGCTCGGCCACGTCCTGGTCGCCCCGTCCAAGGCCGTGCTGCCGTTCTACGTGCCGCTGCTGATCGGCGACAACGCCGTCGCCATCGGGCTGGAAGGCAGCCCCCGCTGGGCCGAGGCCGAACGGCTGCTGACCACCGCCCCACCCGGCGCGGCCCGCGACCTGGCCGACCTCGACCACGACTATGGCGAGACGATCGCCCGCCGCCTGTTCGACCGCGCCGTGACCTTCGTGCGCGGCACGCCGCATCTCGTGCCCGTCCTGGTGTTCGGCTCGGCCCTGGCCTGCGTGACCTACGCCGCCGCCAACGCCCCGATCTGGAGCGGCCCCCACGCCAGCGCCGGCCAGGTCCACGCCCTGCTGCGCGAGGAGGGCTACGGCGCCCTGGCCGTGAAGGCGGGCGAAGGCGACAAGCTGGTGATCGCCGGCGTGCTGAACCGCGAGGCCGACAAGGACCGCCTGCGCCAGATCGTCGACGCCCGCGACGTCCCGGCCCGCATCGAGGTCCAGACCAGCGAGTCCCTGGCCCAGAACGTCGAGGACGTCTTCATGGCCAACGGCCTGGCCGCCACCGCGCGTCCCAACGGCCTGGCGCGGGTGCAGGTGCAGGTCACCGGGCCGGCCGAAGAGGTCGCCAAGGTGCGGAAGGTGGCGCTGACCGACGTCCGGGGCCTGCGCGCCCTGGACATCTCGCGCGCCGACGGCGGCGGCGACCGGTTCGGCAAGGTGTTCGACGAGGGCCCCGGCAAGCGGGTGGTGTCGGTGGTCGGCGGCGACGCCGGCTACGTCGCGACCGCCGACGGCGCCCGCTACTTCGCCGGCGCGATGCTGCCGACCGGCGACCGCATCGTCGCCGTCGAGAGCCAGGCGGTGACGGTCGAGAAGGGCGGGGCCCAGACCAAGCTGATGTTCTGAAATTCCAACCCGAGCAGGAGAACGATCATGGCCGATGAAATCCAGGGGTTCGGCAACCTCTCCCTAGCCTCCACCCTTCAGGGCACGAACAACAGGAACCGCCCCGGCACCTGGTTCGAAGCCATGGCCCACGCCTGGGGCCAGACCCTCGACGCCCAGGCGGTCAAGATCACCGAACTGGCCGACCAGATCGGCCCGGGCGGCGAGGACAAGCCCTCGGTCATGGCCATGCTCACCGCCGAGAGCCTGCGCATGAACTTCATGGCCAATTCGGAATCCACCTCGGTCGACAGCGTCGGCCGGGCCCTCGAAACCATGGCCCGCAAGAACTAGCGGCCCTCCAGTCGAAAGAGACGTCATGTCCTTCGATCCCGTTTCGGCGGCGGCCGTGGTCGCCCCGCAGGAAGCCCAGGTCACCCAGGTCGGCTACGGCGCCACCCTGACCGACGCGGTCCAGTTCCAGAACGCCCTGCACACGGCCGGCGCCCAGGCGCCGTCGGGGCTCGCCGGCCCCGAGGCCCTGGCCCCGGCCATGAAGGGCGTCTTCAACCAGCTGGAGTTCGTCAACGGCCAGGCCTCGAACCTGGCGGCTCACGCCAAGGCCGCCGAGGCCAAGGGCGCGGCGATCACCCCCGGCGAGATGATCGGCCTGACCGTCCAGTGCCACGAGTTCATGTTCAACTGCCAGCTGACCTCGAACATCGCCAACCGCACGTCCGACGGCCTGCAGCAGCTGTTCCGGCAGCAGGCTTGAGGAGGGCGAGCCATGCGCAGGAGCCTGCTGGCCGCCCTAGCCGCCGCCGCGCTGCTCCTTTCGGCCTGCGCCGAGAAGGAGCTCTACGGCGACCTTTCCGAACGCGAGGCCAACGAGATGGTCGCCGTGCTCCAGAACGCCGGGGTCTCGGCCGCCAAGAGCAGCAAGGACGGCAAGGTCTGGACCCTCAAGACCCGGCCCGAGCAGTTCTCGTCCGCCGTCGCCGTGCTGCACGACCAGGGCTATCCCCGCGACAAGTTCGAGAGCCTGGGCGACGTCTTCAAGAAGGAGGGTTTCGTCTCCTCGCCGATGGAGCAGCGGGCGCGGCTGATGTACGGCCTCAGCCAGGAGCTGAGCCAGACCATCTCGTCGATCGACGGCGTGGTCCAGGCCCGGGTGCACATCGCCGTGCCCGAGGCCGATCCCCTGGCCGAGACCCAGAAGCCGTCCTCGGCCTCGGTGTTCATCCGTCACAACCCCGACGTCGACCTCTCCGGCCAGGTCGGCTCGATCAAGGCGCTGGTCACCAACTCGATCGAGGGTCTGCCCTACGACAAGGTGACGGTGGTGATGTTCCCGGCCCGGCCGGTGATGACCCAGGCCCAGCCCTCGGCCGTCAAGTCCCTGACCGTGCCGGTCCTCGCCGTGGTGCTGGCCGTGGGCGGGGTCGGCGCCTATCTGCTGACCCGCCGTCCGAAGAAGAAACCCCGCCCCGCCCTGCGCGCCGTCGAGACCGAGAGGCCGGCGGCATGAGCGGCGCGGACGCCCGAGCCCGGATCGTCGCCCAGGCGCGCGTGCTGGACGCCGTCGGCGGCCTGCCCACGCTGGGCGGCCGGGCGCGCCGCCTGTCGCGTCGGCTGGCCGAGCGCGCGGGGCGCGGCCCCGCCCCCGCGGTCGCCTTCGCCGACGCCGCCGCCCTGCCCGACTGGGCGTCCTGGCCGGCCGAGCGCCGCGACCTGTTCGTCCACCTGGCCGCCGCCATGGCCTGCGCGCCCGCGCTCGGCCGCATCATCGACGGCCGCGTGCTGGCCCGTCTGGCCCGCCGGCTGGGCGAGGTCGCCCTGGACGCCGTGCTGGCCACCCCGGCCGGCCTGATCCCGCCTTCGCCCTGCGACACCGCCCTGGTCAGCGACGAGGGCCTGCGCGACCTGGGCGCGGCGGTGCTGCTGTCCGAGCTCGCCGACCGCCCGGCCCTGGCGATCCGCCTGGCCCATCTGCTGGACGCCCAGCCCTGGCCTCTGCCGACCGCCGTCGGCCAGGCCGCCCTGCACGCGGCGCGCGGGAGCTTGTTGGCGATCGAGGCCGGCCGGCCGGAGGCCGCCGCATGAGCTACCTGCTGCTCGCCTCCGCCCCCTCCGCGGTCCTGCTGACCGACGACCCGATCCTGCGCCGCGAGGACGTCGCTCGCCTGACCCAGGCCACGGAGATCGTCGCCGGGCTCGAAGCCCACCGCCAGGCCGCCCGCGACGTCGCCGTCGCCGAAGGCTTCGCCCAAGGCCGCGCCGAGGGCGCCGCCAAGGCCGCCCGGGAGACCGCCGAGACCCTGGCCGGCGTCCACAACGCCCTGCAAGCCGAACGCGCCCGCCTGCGCGCTTCGTCCGCGGCCCTGGCGCTGGACATCGTCCGCCGTATCGCCGCCGGCCTGGCCCCCGAGGAGGTGCTGGCCGCCCTGGCCGAGCAGGCCGCCCGCGACCTGCTGCCCGAAGAGCCGATCGGCGTCCGTGTCGCGCCCGAGGCGGTCGGCGCCGTCAGCCGCCGCCTGTGGCCGATCGGGGCGCGGATCGAGGTGCAGGGCGATCCGGACCTGGCGGCCGGCGACTGCGTGCTCGACACCCCGTCGGGCCGAACCCACGCCGGGCTCGACGTCCAGCTGAAAGCCCTGGAGAGCGTGTTCGCCAGTCGCGACGAGGCCGCCGCATGACCGCGTCCGACGCCATCCTGCGCGACGCCCTGCGCCACGCCCGCACCGTCGAGCGGCGCGGGCGCGTGGTCCAGGCGTTTGGCACCACCATCCGCGCCACCGGCCTGGATGCCCGCATCGGCCAGGAGTGCGAGATCATCGACCGCGCCAGCGGCGGCCGGGTGAAGGCCCAGGTGGTCGGCTTCCAGGACGGCGCGGCCATCCTGACGCCCCTGACCCGGCTGGAGGGCCTGTCGATCGACGCCGAGGTGTTGGCCGGCCCGCGCCGCAGCGAGATCGGCGTCGGCGACGGCCTGCTGGGCCGGGTGCTGGACGCCCACGGCGAACCGCTGGACGGCCTGGGCCCGATCACCGGTCCGCTGCGCCCGCAAGCAGTCTATGGCGAGGCCCCCAATCCCCTGGCGCGCGCGCCGATCGACACCGTGTTCGCCACCGGCGTGCGCAGCGTGGACACGATGCTGACCACCGGCGAGGGCCAGCGCGTCGGGGTGTTCGCCATGGCCGGCGGCGGCAAGTCGACCCTGCTGGGCATGTTCGCCCGCCACGCCCAGGCCGACGTCAACGTCATCGCCCTGATCGGCGAACGCGGTCGCGAAGTGCGCGAGTTCCTCGACGACTGCCTGGGCCCCGAGGGCCTGGCGCGCTCGGTGGTGATCGTCTCGACCTCGGATCGGCCTGCCATGGAGCGGGTGCGCGCCGCCCATGTCGCCACCGCCATCGCCGAAGGCTTCCGGGCCCGGGGCCGCAAGGTCATGTTGCAGATGGACAGCGTCACCCGCTTCGCCCGCGCCCTGCGCGAGATCGGCCTGTCGGTGGGCGAGCCGGCCGTGCGCCGGGGCTTTCCGCCCTCGGTGTTCGCCGAACTGCCGCGCCTGTTCGAGCGGGCCGGCGCGGCCGACGGCGGCGCCATCACCGCCTTCTACACCGTGCTGGTCGAGGACGAGGACGGCGGCGATCCGGTCGGCGAGGAGGTCCGCTCGATCCTGGACGGCCACATCTATCTGTCACGCAAGCTGGGCCAAGCCGGGCGCTATCCGGCCATCGACGTCGCCGCCAGCCTCAGCCGCGTCTTTCCCCGCGTGGTTTCGGCCGAGCACCAGGCCCAGGCGGCCCGGGTGCGCGGCTGGATGGCTAAGTACGCCGACATCGAGTTCCTGTTGCAGATCGGCGAGTACAAGCCGGGCGGCGACCCGCTGGCCGATGTCGCCATCGCCAAGCGGCCGGCGATCGAGGCCCTGCTGCGCCAGGACCCGCACCAGCGCGTCGCCCTCTCCGACGCCTTCGCCGCCCTTGCGGAGACCGCCGCATGAACCCGCGCCGCCGGCTGGACATCCTGACCCCCGTGGTCCGCCTGCGCGAGCGGCGGGTCGAGGTGGCCCGCCTGGAGGCCGTCGCGGCCCGCGACGCCCTGGCCGCCGCCGAGGACGCCCTGGCCGCCCGCGAGCGGGCCATCGCCGCCCACGACGCCGCGCTGGCCCGCCTCGACGCCTGGTTCGCCGAAGGCCTGTCCGGCTCGGCCGCCATGGTCGAGACCGCCCTGGCCCGCCGCGAGATGGTCGCGGACGCCCGGGCGCGCGACGTCGCGCTGCGCGACCAGGACCGCCTGGCCGTGCAGCAGGCGCGCGAGGATCTCGACACGGCCCTGCGCGTGCTGGTGCGCGCCCAGGGCCGGTTCGAGGCGATGAGCGGCCAGCGCGACCACGCCCGCTGGGCCCTGCTGGCCCAGCGCGACGAACGCCAGCAGCAGGAACTCGAGGACCTGCCCGCCCGGAGGGCCGCACGATGACCACCACTCGCGACGTCTCGACCACCGAGCGCCCGGCCACGCCTCAGCGGATCGCGGCCAGCGAACCCGCCACGCCTTGGCGCGGGGCCGAGTTCAACGCCGCCCTCCAGCAGGCGGCCGAACGCCACGCCCCCGTAGCGCGCCAACAATCGTCCCGCGCCGAGCGCGAAGACGAGGACCGCACCGAAGACGGCGCCGACCTGGCCGCCCTGTTCGGCCCCGCCCACGACTTCAAGGCCGCCGAGACCGCCACGACCGACAAGGCGCCGGTCGAGGGCGTCGGGACGCCCGGCGCGGCGGCCCATGGCGCGACCGAACCGGTCGTCGTCCAACTGCCGGCCGGAGCCGCCGGCGCGGAGATCGAGGCCTTCGCCGCGGCCATGGAAAAGGCCTGGCTGGCCGCTGGCGGCAACGCGTCCAAGGGCGTGGCCATGGGCTTGGCCGATCGCGGTTCGCCGCTGACCGGCCTTGGGCTGGCGCGCGGCGCCGACGGCTCGCTGTCCCTGACCCTGGCCGCCCATCCCCACGCCACGCCCGAGGTGACCAAGGCGCTGGAAGCCCTGCGCAAACGCCTGGAGGTGCGAGGCCTGGCCCTGGCCGATCTGCAGGTCGAGGCGGACGACGGCGACTTCGAGCGCCTGATCCCGAAGGTGCGCTGATGAGCTCGGTCCTTCAGCAGGCGACGCGGTCAGCGGAGCGGAAGCCCCCAGCGCGTCGCGCCCCGGTCGGCCTCGGCCGTGCGGGCCACGGCCCGCGCGACTTCGGCCGGCGCGTCGCCGGCCGCCCAGCGCTCGGCCAGGGTTTCGATCAGCCGCCGGGTCTGGGCGTTGTGCAGGCCCTCGGTCGGGTCGCCGGCGTCGGCGCGCAGCTTGTCGACATAGAGGGCCGCGGCCCGGGGCGAGGCCGAGACCAGGTCGATCAGATAGGTCGCGGCGGTCTCGAAGGCCTCGCCGCTGAGGGTCTCGTCGCTGACGTCGCGCACCAGCCAGACGCAGAGGAATTCCAGAGGACCGACATTGCGGCTGTTGGTGCGCAGCGGACCGTCCAGGCCGCCCAGGCCCGCGAAGCCGCCAGCGCCCCAGGCCGGCAGCCGCGTCGAGGGCAGGCGCGCCGTCATCAGGGCCTGGGCCAGGGCGTCGGCGACCAGAACCTTGACCGCCTGATCGCCGAAATGGTCGACGGCGGCCAGCAGCTTGGCGAAGCCGGGATACAGCGCCTCGCCCAGGTCGAGGCACACGCGCTCCAGCACGTCGACCCGGCCGTCGAGGGTGGACTGCGCCTGCAGCCCCTCGACCAGGGCCTGGGCGGCGCCGAACCAGTCCGGTTCGGCCTTGAGGATGCGTTCGGCCATGACGCCGGGAAGCTAGCCTCAGCCGAAGCCGTTGTCGCGGGCGTCGGTGAGGCGGTCGCTGACCGCGCGGGCCGTGCTGTCCAGATCGCGATGGGCGGAGGACAGGCTCAAGCCCCCTTCCTGCCGCGAGAAGGCCGAGAAGTCGCCGAACGCCTGGCCCTGCCGGCCGGCGGCGGACGGCGCGGCGCTGTCCAGGCCCCGGGTCCAGACGCCGGAGACGGCGTTGGCGTCGATGCGGATGGTGGACATGGCGGACTCCTTCGCACCTTGGATACGGCTGAGAACGCACGGACGCCATTCGGGTTTTCCCTAGTGAGACCGCCTGTCGCGGGAGTCCGGTCGTGAGGGCGCTGCGCCTGCATGTTCCCGACCTGGATCCGGCCGAGGCCGCCTTCGCCGCGCTGGACCTGGCGATTGGGGCCTTCGAGGGTGCGCCGCCGCGCCTGGTCTGGCGCACCGACGCCTTCGCCCGGCTGATGCCAGAGGTTTCGCCGGGCGACTTGGCGCCGTCCGGTCTGGACGCCGCGCTGGCGGCGGCGGAGCGCGGCGAGACCGCGCCCCTCTCGCTGGAAGGCGGCGCGGCGATGCTGGAAATCCGGCCGGGCCGCGGTCCCGACGGCCGGCTGTACCTGAAGCTCTCCGACGCCGCCGAGCGCCAGGAGGCCGAGGCCCGTCGCCTGGCCGACCGTGAGCGCCTGTTGCTGACTTCGCGGGTGATGTCGGTGGGCGAGATGGCGACGATGATCGCCCACGAGCTGAACCAGCCGATCGGCTCGATCACCAACATCGTCCGTGGTCTGAAGGCCAGACTGGCCCGTGACGCCCTGACCGCGGCCGACGGCGTCGAGGCCTTGGACAAGGCCGCCGACCAGGCGCTTTACGCCTCGGGCGTCATCCAGCGCATGCGCTCGTTCGTCGAGCAACGCCAGCCCCAGGTCGAGCCCCTGGACCTGCCGCGCCTGGCCCGCGCCACCCTGGATCTGCTGGACTGGGAGATCGCCCGCGACCGGGTGTCGGCCCAGGCCGTGTTCGACGACGACCTACCGCCCGTTCTGGGCGACGCGGTGATGATCCAGCAGGTGCTGGTCAACCTCGCCCGCAACGGCCTGGACGCCATGCGCGGCGAGCCCCAGCCCCGCCGCCTGGCCATCGCCGGCCGCCGCCTGCAGGGGTCCACGCGGATGGTCGAGCTGACCGTGGCCGACACCGGCCCGGGCGTCTCCGAGGAAGCGGCCGGCCGGATGTTCTCGCCGTTCTTTTCGACCAAGCCCGGCGGCATGGGCGTGGGCCTGGGGATCTGCCGCTCGATCATCGAGCTGCATCGCGGACGCCTCTGGCACACCCGCGAAGAGAAGGGGGCCGGGACTTCGGGGGGAAGCGTGTTCCACATCGCGCTGCCGACGGCGCGCCAGGAGGATGAACCATGACTCCCGTCCAAGATTCCGCCGCGTCGCGTTCGGAGCCGACCCGCAGCCTCGGCGCGGTCTGTCTGGTCGACGACCACGGCGAGTTCCGCCAGTCGGCCGCCTGGTGGCTGGAGAGCCTGGGCTATGCGGTGACCACCTATGACGACCCGCAGGCCTTCCTCGACGCCGGCGATCCGCCGGCCGACGCCTGCCTGCTGTTCGACGTGCGCATGCCGACCATGTCGGGGCTGGAGCTGCTGGACGCGGTCAAGGCGCGCGGCTGCGAGCGGCCGGTGATCTTCATGACCGGCCACGCCGACGTGCCCCTGGCGGTCGAGGCGATGAAGAAGGGCGCGATCACCTTCCTGGAGAAGCCGTTCCAGGAGGCGGCGCTGGAGGAGGCCCTGGGCCTGGCCTTCGCCCGCCTGCGCCCGGCCACCACGCCCGGCCAGGACCTCTACGCCCGTCGGGTCGCCAGCCTGACCGAACGCGAGCGCGAGGTGATGGCCCTGGTGGTCGCCGGCCGGGTCAACAAGATCATCGCCTACGAGCTGGGCATCAGCCCCAAGACCGTCGAGCTGCACCGCTCGCGGATCATGACCAAGATGGAGGCGGCCAGCCTGACCGAACTGGTCCGCATGGCCATCACCGGCACGACGGACGGCGACGCATGACCGACGTGCTCAGCCCCGCGTCCGTCGCGGACCCGCTGGTCCGGGGCCTGGAGGCCTTCGACGCCGTTGAGGTCGCGGCCCGCAACCGCGCCCTGGCGGTGATGTCCGCCCTGCCCGCCCCCGGCCTGCGGATCGCCACCCACCTGGTGGAGCCGCCGCCCGGCCCGTGGATCCTGTTCGGCGAGCGGCCCGACGCGCCCCGCCTGGCGGTCGTCGCGCTGGACGGCGCCCCGTTCGTCCCCGAGGACGACGCGGCCCTGCTGGTGGCGCTGGACCGCCTGGAGCCGGTGCTGGCGGCCATCGAGACCGCGACCGGCCTGGGCCTGGAGCCCAGCGACATCTCCAGCCGCCCTCCCGAGCCCGGCTTGGCGATCGCCCTGGACGTCGCGCGGGACGCCGACGGGGCGCCGAACCGCCTGGTCCTGCATGTCGCCGCCGACGCGCCTGCCGCCTGGCCGCTTCCGGCGGTCGACCTGTTGGCGGACGGGGCCCATCTGGCCGTTCCCATCGCCGGACGCCTGGTGCTCGACGCCGCCACGGCGCCGGCCGCCCGGGTCGCCGGCCTGCGGACCGGCGACGTCGTGCTGACCGCCTGGGGCCCGACCCGACCGGGCGACGCTCGCCTGATCCTGGCCGGCCGCCGCCTGGTCGGCCGGTTCGACCTCGCCGACCGCCGCTTCACCGTCATCACCCTGGAGGAGAGCGCCATGACCGCGCCGCCGATGGACGCCGCCATCCAGCCGGCCCAGGCCGACGTTCCCGAAGCCTCGCCCATGGCCCCCGCCGACCTGCCCGTCGCCCTGCGGGTGATGCTGGGCGAGGCCAGCCTGCCGCTGTCGGAGCTGGCCGGCCTGCGTCCCGGCTCGACGGTGGTGCTGGGCGGCTCGGCGAAGGACGCCGTCGCCGTGCTGCTGGCCGGGGACCACCCCATCGCCACCGGCAAGTTGGTGGCCGTGGGCGAGGCCTACGGCGTGCTGATCGAACAGTTGGCGCAGGGAGCCTGATCGCGGATGGACCTGTCGTCGTTCACGCCCGGCTCGGCCCTCATCACCGTCATCCTGCTGGCCCTGGCGCCGTTCGTGGCGGTGATGGTCACCTCGTTCACCAAGATCGTCGTCACCCTGAGCCTGCTGCGCAATGCCCTGGGCCTGCAGCAGGTGCCGCCCAACATCGTGCTCAACGGCCTGGCCCTGATCCTGACCCTGTACGTGATGTACCCGGTCGGCCAGCAGATGGCCGCCGCCAACCAGGACGTCAGACCGGTCGCCGCCGTCAGCAGCGACACCCAGGCGTTGTTCACCTATGCCGACAAGGCCAAGGAGCCGCTGCGCGCCTTCCTGATGAAGCATTCGACGCCGCGCGAGCGGGCCTTCTTCCTGAAGACCGCCCAGCGCATCAACGGCCCGGACAAGGCCCGCGCCATGACCCAGCGCGACTTCATCGTGGTGGTGCCGGCCTTCACCGTCTCGGAGCTGGCGGCGGCCTTCCAGATCGGCTTCCTGATCTTCCTGCCGTTCCTGATCATCGACCTGGTCGTCTCCAACATCCTGCTGGCCATGGGGATGATGATGCTGTCGCCGACCACCGTTTCCCTGCCGTTCAAGCTGCTGCTGTTCGTGCTGATCGACGGCTGGGTGAAGCTGGCCCACGGCCTGGTCCTGTCCTACACCTAAGGAGCCTCCCATGATGAACGCCCAGGCCATCGAGCTGGTGAACCAGGCGCTGTGGATGGTGCTGATGCTGTCGGCCCCGCCGATCGTCGCCGCCTCGGTGGTGGGCGTGGCCGTGGCCATCATCCAGTCGGCCACCCAGCTGCAGGAGCAGACCCTGCAGTACGCCGCCAAGTTCTTCGCCATCGTGCTGACGATCTTCCTGACCGCCAGCCTGCTGGGCGGCACGCTCTACCGGTTCGGCGACCGGGTGTTCACCGAGTTCCCGGCCATGGTCCGCCGCTGATGCCGGGGACTGCGCCGGACTGGCTGAGCGCGATCTTCGCCAACACCCTGGTGCTGGCGGTGGGCGCCACGCGGATCGCCGCGGCCTTCATGCTGCTGCCTCTGCTGTCGCCCGAGACCGTGCCGGCCCTGGTCCGCAACTCGATCTTCCTGGCCTTCGGGCTGATCGTCGTCACCCTGCAGCCGCAGATCGCCCACAGCGACCTGCCGACGATCCAGTGGATCCTGATCTTCGGCAAGGAGGCGCTGGTCGGGGTGGTGATCGGCTTCTTCTTCGGGACCATGCTGTGGGCCTTCGAGGCGGCGGGCCAGATCATCGACGCCAAGGTCGGGGCGACCATGGCCCAGATCGTCGATCCCCTGAGCGGCCACCAGACCTCGCTGAACGGCGAGTTCCTGGCCCGGCTGGCCAATTTCGTCTTCATGTTCTCCGGCGGGCTGCTGCTGCTGGTCGGCACGATCCTGGACAGCTACGCGGTCTGGCCGATCGGCAGCCTGACGCCGGTGCTGTCGCTGCGCAGCCTGTCGCTGTTCGAGGGCGAGTTCTCGCGACTGATGGTGCTGGCGGTGATGCTGGCCACCCCCGCCCTGGCCATCCTCTACCTGGTCGACGGCGGCCTGGGCCTGATCAACCGCTACGCCCCCCAGTTGAATGTCTTCTCGCTGGGCCTGGCCATCAAGTCGTGGATCGCCACCGCCGTGATCCTGGCCATGCTGACGGGCCTGGTCCAGTTGCTGTTGAACGAGATCGGCGCGCGGCCCTCGACCATCCTCCAGGTGCTGCGGGCGATGTCGGGCAAGCCGCTCTGAAAGCGAGGCTAGGGAATACCCTGATGGGGTACGCCCCAGCTAGCGGGACCGTTGCGCGCGGGGCCAACTGTCGATCGAGGCCGCAGGACGCGGCCGGCTCGATTGGACAGGGGTTGAAGGATGACCAGCATCAACACGGCCTTGGCGACTGCCGTGAACGCCAGCTTGCTGACGGAAATCGGGGCCTCGATGGGCCAAGGACTGCGGACGTTCGGCGCCATGCAGTTCACGCTCGGCCTGATGGTCGGCGGCGCCTTCCAGGCCGCGCCCAGCCAGCCGAAGTTCACCGCCGCCATGCCCGAAAGCGGCAAGGCCGAGATCGACCTGGGCGACGGCAACACCCTGTCGATCAACGAGGCCAGCTCCGAGGTCGTCATCCGTGACGCCGACGGCAACGCCACGCGCATCTGGGGCGACCCCCACGTCAGCTACAATGGCAAGCAGGTCGGGGACTTCTGGGGCACGACCACCTTCGTGCTCGAGAACGGCACCAAGATCACGATCAATACCGAAACCTCCAAATGGAACAACATGACCTATGCCGAGCAGATCGTCGTCACGCGCGGCGGTCAGGCCCTGGTGATCGACGGGGTCAGCGAGCAGACCAAGGGCGACCTGAAGGTCTCGCTGGGCGGCGATGGCTATGCGCTGGACGCGGCCCATGACGACGGCCTGGTGATCCGCGAGAACGACGCCGCCGGCAGCGGCTGGACCAGCTCGATCACCGGCGCCGCCGTCGGCCAGGCCGACTTCAACCTGACCAAGCCGGGCGCCGAAGGCCTGCGCGAGGCGTTGGAGGCGTTCAACGCCTCCCTCGGCCTGCTGCTGACCGGGTGGCTGCTGGGCGGCCTGGTCAAGGCCGACGCCGACGTCTCGACGACGGTCGCCGCCAAGCCCTTCTCGGCCCTGCCGCTGTTAAACGCCGCCCGGTTCTGAACCCTCGGCCGCGCGCTCGACCATCCCGGATCCGCACCATCGGATCCGGGATTTCTCGGTGTTCGTGGAGATCGTCGGATATAGATGCGGCCTTCCCTCATCTTCCGCTGTCATCCCGGAGAAGCCCGGCGAAAGCCGGGCGCAGATCCGGGACCACCGGAAGCGCGGCGCTCAAGCGTCGGTCCCGGATCGGCGCGCTTCGCGCTTGTCCGGGATGACAGCGCAGATGGAACTTTGATTTTCTTGGCGCCGCCGAATTCGCGATTAGATGCGATCGACTACTCCGCGTTGGTGCGGACGACCACCGGCAGGCCCGCCGGCGGCGCGGCCAGGGCGGGACCCGGTTCGACTCCCGCGACCATGAACCGGCGGTCGCCGGCCTTGTAGCCGAACGACCAGTACTGCCCGGCCAGAGCGGACCGCGCGGGCGGCGCCAGGGCGGGATCGGCGACCCAGCCGCCCTCGGCGGCGGCCTTCCGGTAATAGGCCGTGATCGCCTCGCGCCCCAGGGCGGCCGGGGCGCGATAGACCTTGGTGCTGACGTTCTGCGCCCGCCAGATCTGCGGCTCGGCGGCCAGGCCGGTCTCCAGCACGCGGTCGTAATCGCCGGCCGAAGCCTGGCTCAGCGGCAGCGTGCGGGCGTCGACGAACTGGGGCGGCGGCGCGGGCGTGCGGACCGCCGGCGCCTGGCCGCACGCGGCCAGGCCCGCGGCCATGACGAGGGCCGCCGCCCGCAGGGGCGCGGCAGGAGCGGTCGATCGCCTCATCGGATCTCGCCGGCGGCGGGGCGCCGGCGTCAGGGCTTGGCCTGACGCACGACGGTGTCCAGGGCGGTATTGTACGCGCTCTTGGAATTGCTGCCCACCGCCTCCTCGCCGGTCTTGGGATCGGTCGGCACGGCGGCCAGGTCCAGCGCCTTGCCGGCGGCCGAGGGATCGTCCTGGATCGCCTTGAGTGCCGCGTTCGTGCCGATCGACACCCATTCCTTGGCCACCGCCGCGGCCGCCCCGACGCCCTTGCCGCCCCAGCCCGCCTTGTCGACGATCGTCAGGCCGCTCTTGAGCACGGCGGTCAGCAGCTCGGCCTGTTCCTTACGGTCGGTGGTGATCGAGGCGGCGGCGGCCTGCACCCCGCCCACATAGTGGCCCAGGGCCGCGGCGTTCTCGTAGCGGTCGACCTTGGTCCCGTTGGGCAGGGTCACCTGGGTGGTCGCCTCGAACCGGTTGACGGGATCCTCGTTCTTGGTCCCGCCGACCTGCAACTGCTGCATCATGTCGGCCAGGGGCTCGGTCTGCTTGTCGTTCAGCATCTGCTTGGCGTAGGTGGCGAAGGCCGTGCCGTCGCGGGTCTCGGCGTTGAACGACAGCTCGCGCATCACGCCCGACACGTCGCTCTTGAGCACGGCGGTCAGGCCCTCGGCCATGGTCCGGGTGGCCGCGTTGCGGTCCATGACGCTGACCCCTAGCAGCAGGTTCTGCTGCGGCACGTCCTTCAGCACGGCCGAGCCCTCGGCGAACAGCCGCGCCTTGAAGTCGGCGTCGGTCGACTGGGCGCCGGCCTCCAGGATCGCCTTGTAGGTCGAGGTGTCCAGGCTGGTGCTGTTGCTGTGGGCCGCGCCGCCCATCGAGACGGTCGTGGTGTCCATCTCCTCGCGGTGCGTGGACGCGGCCAGCACGCCGCGCAACTGCTCGGAGCTCAAGGCCTTGAACGCCTGCTCGGCGACGGCCGGATTGCCCTTGAGGCTGGCCAGCACCTGGCCCACCGCGGCGGCCTCGGCGTCGCCATGGCTGGTCACCCGGATCGAGCCGCCCAGGGTGAACGGGCTGGTGGTGTCGGCGGCGTGGTCCAGGGTCGAGCCGGCCTGGGCCCTGACATAGTCCAGCTTGGCGTCGGGGGTGGCGTGGGTGGCGATGGCCTTGCCCAGGGCCTCGACGTCAGCCTTGCCATGATAGTCGCCGCCTGCCTTGGCGAAGGCGTCCGACAGCGACTTCAGCTCGGTCCCGCCCAGGTCCCTGGCCATCTCGGCGAAGAAGTCGCGCTTCTCGTCGGCCGACAGGCCGCCCAGACCGAAGCTCTTGCCGTCGTTGATCTCGGAGGCCAGCTTGTCCAGCCCGCCGTCCTTGGCCAGTTCGCTGATCGCCGCCCGGGTGTTGACCGCGTCCAGCCCCTTCAGAGCCCCGACGGCGTTCTTCACGTCGCCGTTGGTGATCGGATTGAAGAAGCCGCTTTCCATGGCCTTGTGGACGGTGTTGACCGCGTCCTTCGAAGGCTGGAGCGAGGGCGGCGGCGGGGCCGGCGGGGGCGGAGGAGGCGCCTGGCGAACCGAGGTCGAGGACGCGGCGTCGAGCATGGCGAAACTCCCTGGCTGGCCGCCAACCACGGCGACGCCGACAGTTTCGGTCGTGAGGGTCGCGGCCGCCAGCTAGGGAATTCCCTAGTCGCCGACGCGACGACGATCGCGCCGGCGGCGTCGCGGATCGGGATGGCGAGGCGGCGGACGCTGGGAACGCCCGTCTCTCCGATCGGTTTGAAAAGGGCAGATATGGAGGAAGCCAATGTCCAAAGCCCCGCCCATTCCGCCGGAGCAACGCACCTTCAAGGGCCAGAAGCCCGAGATCGAAGGCCAAGGCGGTCACGACGATCTGCAGTCGCCCGATCCGGGCAACGCCGACGTCAACCTCAGCGAGCAGGGCCGTCACGGCAACCTGCGCCAGAACACCTCCCATTCCCGCAACGTGCAGGATCGCTGACCATGCCCGGCAAGACCACCGACCGCTGGGGCGGCCCCGGCGCCAGCCACGAGAACGCCAAGCATCCGCCCCCCGATCCGACCGTCAAGGACCCGGACGACCGCGATCGCTACAGCCGCCACAGCAAGGTCTCCGGCGGCGGCGGCGAGTCCGACGTCCACCACGCCCACGACCCGGACCGCAAGGACGATTTCCAGGCCAACGACGCGCAGAAGAAGAAGCACTGAGCTTCTAAACCTCCGCTCCTCCCGGCCCGTCGCCGGGATGAGCGGTTCTTGAATTCACGCCGCCTCGCGAACCTGTGGCGCGAACTCCGGATAGTAGCCCGCCATCATCCGCTCGGCGTAGCCGACCAGGTTGGGCAGGCTCTCGGCGCGGCGACGCAGCGGCGAGTCGAAGAACGGCGTCAGGATCTGCGCCAGCATGGCGAAGACGATGGCGTCGACGCTGGTGGGCCGGTGGCCCATCATGAACGACTTGTCGCCCAGCATCTCCGACAGGGCCGTCAGCGACCAGGCGCCCAGCTCCAGGATCTCCTCGGGCGAGTGGCGGCCGATGCCGACCGCCTTGAGGCTGGTCCGCACCGTGCCCAGCAGGCCGTCGATCGCGTCGGCCCGCGCCTCGCCCGGCAGGCCGTCGAACCAGCGGGCCGGCCCCTTGGCGAAGTTGTCGTCGTCGAAGAACCGGAAATGGCAACTGGCCCAGCCCAGGTGGTTCTCGACCATGCGCTCGATCGCCCAGGCCTGGCCGCGCTGGGCCTTGCTGAGGCCGGCGTCCAGGTCGACGCCGTAGCTGCGCTCGATATAGGCGCGGATGAAGGTGGAGTCGGCGACCTTGACCCCGTCGTCGTCGATCCAGGGCAGTTGGCCCTTGGGCGAGGTCTCCGGATGGGCCGGGACCTTCTGGTACCAGAGGCCGGCCATCTTCAGGTGGATCTCGGTCTTGGTGACATAGGGGCTGCCTTCGGGGAGGCCGAAGGCGGGTCCGGCGGCGTAGAGCGTGATCATGGTGGTCTCTCCCTGCTGAGCCGCCTTTCGATGTCCGTCCAAGACCTCGTGTTGCGACAATCGGACGCTACCGCCATCCTGCTGCCAGCATGCTGTCAGCATCGGTCGAGCAGAGTGGCCCCATGAGACGCGCCGAACGCCTTTTCCAGATCATCCAGATCCTCCGTCGCAGTCGCCAGCCGGTCACGGCCGACGCCATGGCGGCCGAGCTGGAGACCTCCAAACGCAGCGTTTATCGCGACATCGCCGCCTTGATCGGCCAGAGGGCGCCCATCCGCGGCGAGGCGGGCGTCGGCTATGTGCTGGAGGCCGGATACGACATGCCGCCCCTGATGCTGACACCCGACGAGATCGAAGCCGCCGTGCTGGGGGCCCAGTGGGTCGCCGGCCGGGGCGATCCCGTCCTGGCCACCGCCGCCAACGACCTGATCGCCAAGATCGCAGCCGCCGTGCCCGAACAGCTGCGCCCCTACGTGCTGCAGCCGGCCACCGGCGCCTCGCCGGCCTGGAACCAGCTGCCGGACGGCATCGACATCGCCCAGACCCGGGCCTGGATCCACGCCGGCCGCAAGATCCGACTGGACTATCGCGACGAGAAGGGCGCGGTCAGCCAGCGCGTCGTCTGGCCGGTGACGGTCGGCTATCGCGAGACCGTCCGGATGCTGATCGCCTGGTGCGAGCTGCGCAACGACTTCCGCAACTTCCGCACCGACCGGATCGAGGGCGCGCAGTTCCTCGACGAGCGTCACGGCCAGCGGCCCGGCGTGCTGCGCGCGCGCTGGCAGCGGGCGCTGGAGGAGGAGCGCAAGCGGTGGGCGGCCAAGGCCGAGGGTTGCTGACTTTTGCTCCGCTCATCCCGACGTTCGCCGGGATGAGCGGCTGATCTAGATCCCGTGCCGCCTGGCGAAGGTCTCGAACAGGCTGGGCCAGGCGGCGACCGGCTTGCCCTCGATCGCGCGCAGGCCGAAGCCGTGGCCGCCCTCCTCGAAGACATGCAGCTCGGCCGGGACCGCCTTGGCCTTCAGGGCCGTGAACATCATCAGGCTGTTGACCACCGGCACGGTCCCGTCGTCGGCGGCGTGCAGCAGGAACACCGGCGGGACGCGAGCGGTGACGTTCTGGTCGGGCGAATAGAGCGCCACCTGCTCGGCCGTCGGCGACGAGCCCAGCAGGCGCCCGCGCGAGCCGGAATGGGCGGGCCCCTCCACCATCGACACCACCGGATAGATCAGGGCCGACAGGTCGGGTCGGGCCGACAGGTCGTCGGCGGCGTCGACCCGGTCATAGACCTTGGCGTCGAAGCGGGTGGTCAGGCTGGCCGCCAGGTGCCCGCCGGCCGAGAAGCCCATGATCGACACCCGAGCCGGGTCGAACCGCATCGCCGCCGCCTTCGAGCGCGCCAGGCGCACGGCGCGCTGGGCGTCCTGCAGCGGCGTGTCGGGACCCGCGCCCCAATGGTCGCCGGGCAGGCGGTAGAGCAGGACGAAACAGGTGTAGCCGCGGTCGGCCAGCCAGCGGGCCGTCTCGAAGCCTTCCTTGTCGCTGACTACGCGCTCGTAGCCGCCGCCGGGCATCAGCACCACCGCCGCGCCGTTGGCCTTGGCCGGGCGGAACACGGTCAGGGTCGGCTTGCGGGTGTGGGTCGTGGCGCGATCGGGCAGGCCGCCGGCGACCGTGCGGTCGATCAGGGTTTCGACGGCCGTGACGCCGGCCGAACCCGGCGGGTCGCCGGGCCACAGGGGGAGGACTTCGGTCGGATCCGTCGGAGCCTTCGCGGGCTGGGCGGGCTTTGGATCCGCGAGCGCGGCCCCCGCCAGCAGCGATGTCAGCAGGCCGCCCGTCAGGCTGGCCAAGGTTCCCCGGCGATTGAAGAACATGCGACCTCCCTAAGCGACGCGGAGGGACCCTAGGGCGGGGCCTCCGTCGCGGCAAGTCACCGGTGTCATGCCCTGCGGCTCAGGTCTTCGCGAACCGCAGGTGATGCAGCACGATCCCGCTGGTGGTGGCCACGTTCAGCGAGTCAAAGCCGTTGGCCATCGGAATGCCTATGGTCCTTACCCGGTCCATGACAGCTTGCGACAGCCCCGGCCCTTCCGCCCCCAGCAGCACCGCCGCCCGGGACGGCGGATCGAGCCGCGCCAGGGTCTCGCCGGCCGCCGGGCTCAGGGCCAGCCCCTGGAAGTCGTGGCGCGCCAGCAGCGCGACCACGTCCTCGCCCGGCGCCAGCCAGGCGGTCGGCACGCTGAGCGTGGCGCCGATCGAGACCCGGATGGCCTTGCGATAGAACGGATCGCAGCAGTCGCCGTCCAGGATCACCCCATCGACGCCGAACGCGGCGGCGTTGCGGAAAAGGCCGCCCAGATTGTCATGGTTGGCGATGCCCATCAGCACCAGCACCACCGCGCGCGCGCCGGCCCGGCTCAGCAGCGCCTCGGTGGACGGCGGCTCGGGCTTGACCCCGACGGCCAGGACCCCGCGATGCAGGTGGAAGCCGGCGATGGCGTCCAGCACCGCCTGGCCGGCCACGTGCACCGGGACGCTCGGCGGCAGGCCCGCCAGCACCTCGCCCAGCTTGTCGATCCGCTTGCCGTCGATCAGCAGCGACCGGACGCGCTGCGGCGCGTCGCGGACGAAGGCCCGCAGCACGGTCTCGCCCTCGGCGATGAACAGGCCCTGGCGGCCGACCAGGTCGCGCTCCTTGATGTCGCGATAGGCCGCCACGCGGGGGTCGTCGGGATCGTCGATGGGGATCAGGTCGGGCAACGAGGTTCTCGGGAAAGATGCTAGCGCACGCCCCGTATCGGAAGGATGGCCAGACCGCCAGCCGCCGCCAGTCCGGCGGCCACCAGATAGAGGGCGTGGTAGTTCACATGGGCCGGACCCAGCACCCACATGGCCAGGACCGGCGCCATGGCCTGGGGCAAGGTGTTGGCCAGGTTGATCACCCCCAGGTCCTTGCCGGCGTCCTTCTGCGAGGGCAGCACCTGACTGACCAGGGCGATGTCGACGGCGTAGTAGCAGCCGACCGCGCAGCCGAAGATCACGAAGCCCGCCACCACCACCGGCCAGCCGGGCACGAGCGAGAAGACCAACATCGCCGCCGCCAGGATCAGGGCCGCCCCGGCCGCGAACAGCTTGCGGCGCTTGAGGCGGTCGGACAGCATGCCGCCCAGCATGCCGCAGGCCAGGTTGGCGCAGGTGGCCACCGTGGTCAGCAGGGCCATGCCCTGCTCGGCCCGCCGGCCCGGGAACAGGTCGGTGTAGTGCAGCGCGTCCTGCAGATAGAACAGCATGTAGCCCTGGGTCAGGGTGATCGCGACCAGCACCATGAACCGGCTGATCCAGGCCAGGGCGAAGTCCGGATAGGCCCGCGGATCGATCCAGAACCCGGCCAGGAAGCTGCGCCAGTCGAACGGCGGCCGCTCGCCGCGCGGCAGCGGCGGATCGTTCAGGCTCAGGGCGAACGGCGCGATCGCCGCCAGCAGCACCACGGCGATGGCCAGGTAGCGCGAGGCCTCGCCGACCAGCAGGCCGCCAACCAGGATCGCGCCGGCCATGGCGCCGATCGGATGGCCCAGGCTGAGAAAGGCCGCCACCCTGCCCTTCTGGGCGTCGGGCACCCGATCGGGCAGCACGGCCAGCAGGGCCGCGAACAGCAGGTTGAAGGCCAGCTGGAAACAGACGACCCCCGCCATCAGCTGGACCGCGCTGTGGGCCATCATGATCAGGAAGTAGGACGCCACCGTGCCCAGCGCCCCGACCACCATCCAGGGTCGCCGCCGGCCGAAGCGCGAGGTCGTCCGGTCGCTGATCGCGCCGGCCAGCAGGTTGGCGAGGCTGGCGCTGATCGAGCCCAGAATGGCGACCTGGCTCAGCACCACGGCCTTGCCGGCCGAATCGATGGCCTGGGCCTTCAACGGCAGCAGCACCTGGAACAGGGGCATGAAACTGACATAGGCCCCGATCTGGGCCAGGGTGAAGGCGGCGATGAAGCCGGGCTTCACGAAGGTTGTCGGCCTTGCCCTGTCGATTCCCGCCACCTCCGCCGCCGTCATCATCCCTCCCCGAACGCACGCGATCTCCGCCGCGATTGGCCCGGACACTGGCCTTCCGCGCCGGGGGACACAAGGCGCGAGCGGCGACAAAGCCGGCATTGCGGCGCCCGATCGCGCTTTTTTTGGATTCCGAGCGTCGCCTTATGGCGCGCAGTTGCTCTAGGCTGGCGACATGAAGATGAGTCCAATCCAACAGGACCTCGGCGAGCGGGCGGTTTCATGGCGTCGGTGACGATCTACGACGTGGCGGCGCGCGCCGACGTGTCGATCAAGACGGTCTCGCGCGTCATGAACAACGAACCCAACGTGCGGCCGCAGATGCGCGAGCGCGTGCTCGAAGCCGCCGGCGCCCTGGGCTACGCCCCCAACCTGTCGGCCCGCAGCCTGGCCGGCTCGCGCTCGTTCGTGATCGCCGTCTTCGTCGACGCCTCCCTGACCCTGGACCACTGGCGCAGCGAGCGCGGCTCGGACTACCTGCAGCGCATCCAGCTGGGCGCCACGGTCGAGTCGCGCGGCGCGGGCTACCACCTGCTGGTCGAGCTGATCGACCACGACGACCCGCGCGTCCGCCAGGAGGTCGGCGCCCTGCTGGCCGCCCTCAAGCCCGACGGCGTCATCCTGACCCCGCCCTCCTGCGACAACGAGGTGGTGCTGGAGCTGCTGGACAAGGCCGGCACGCCCTATGTGCGGCTGGGTCCGGAGAAGCCGGAAGGCCTGGGCCCTCGGGTGCACATGGACGACGTCGCCGCCGCCCGCGAGATGACCGATCACCTGATCGGGCTGGGCCACCGGCGGATCGGCTTCATCACCGGCGACCAGCGCTATGGCGCCAGCCAGGCCCGCCGCGAGGGCTATGTCGCCGCCATGAAGGCGCGCGGCCTGAAGGTCGACAAGGCTTGGCTGCAACCGGGCGACTTCACGTTCGAGTCCGGGCACAAGGCCGCAACGGCCCTGTTGGCCCTCGATGAGCGGCCGACGGCGATCTTCGCCAGCTCCGACGAAATGGCCCTGGGCGCCCTGGCGGCGGCGGCCGAGGCCGAGCTTTCATGCCCCGGCGACCTCTCGGTGGCCGGGTTCGACGACAGTCCCGTCTCGCGCCTCAGCCGCCCGCAGTTGACCACCATCCGCCAGCCCCTGGTGGAGATGTCGACCCTGGCCACCAAGATGCTGATCAACGGCGTGACCCGCAAGGCCGAGGCCGGGACCGGCCCCCGCGACGAGCTCCTGCCCTTCACCCTGATCCACCGGGCTTCCACCGCGCCGCCGAAGGGGTGAGGCTCACTCCTGAAGGGCGACCTTCCAGGTGTCGATGGTCGCGCCCAGCTGCTGATCCAGCATCGTCAGGGCGTTGAGATAGTTGATCGCGGCGCTCAGCGCCTGGAGGTCGGCCGAGCGCAGGTTCGCCTCGAAGGTCAGCAGCTCGAAGTTCGAGGCCCGGCCGGCGCTCAGCTTCTCGCGTTCCAGCTCTAAAGTCCTGGCCGCCAGGTCGCGCGACAGCCGCGTGGCCTCCACCTGCCGCCAGGCCAGCTCCACGCCTTGGACGCCGTCGCGCACCTGGGCCTCGACGGTCTGGCGCAGGTCGTCCAGGCGCAGTTCCTGGGTCCGCACCAGGGTCTGGGCCTGGATCTCGGCCTGGCGCGGGCGGTAGTCGCCCAGGGGGATGCGGAACTGCACGCCGACCCCGCCGCTGGTGCGCGGCAGGCCGGCCCCGGCCAGCGGCGCGCCGGCGATCGGGCCGTCGAGCAGGTCGCCGCGCTCGGTCTGCCGTTGCACCGAGCCGTAGACCGACACGTCCCACAAACGGTTGTTGCGCGCCAGGATCAGGCCCTGGCGCGCCTGCTCGACGGCGCGCTTCTGCGACAGGAAGTCGGGACGGTTGTCCAGGGCCGTGGCGATCGCCTGGTCGAGATCGACCGCCGTGGGCCTGGCGTCCGGGGCGTCGGCGGCGACCACGTCGGTGTGCAGGTCGACGGCCAGCAGGGTCAGCAAGGCGATCTGGGCGCTGTTGCGCTGTTGTTCGGCCTGCAGCAGCGCCACCTGCTGGGCGGCGATGTCGGCCTGGGTCTGGACGATGTCGGCCGCGGCCATCCGCCCGGCGTCGATCAGCGCCTGGTTGGTGGCCAGCTGGGCGCGGGAGCGCTCCAGAGACTGACGGGCGATCAACAGCTGCTGCTGGCCCTGGACCAGGGTGCGGTAGGCCAGGATGATGCGGCTGACCGTCTCCGACACCGTCGCCTTCAGGTTCAGGCGGTCGATGGAATCCTGCAGCCGGGCCAGGCGCACCGGCGCGGTGTTGACGGCCAGGCCGGCGCCGCGCAGCAGGGGTTGGCTGACACCGAGCGTGGCCACCTGCGTCGTCAGGTCGTTGCTCCCGCTACGGAGGGTCTGGCGCGCCCAGCCGAAGTCGAACTGCGCCCCGGTCGGGATCAGCCACGACGCGCTTGGGTTCAGTTGCAGGGTCGAGCCGCGCAGGTCGCCGGCCCGCGTGGTCTCGGCCGAGCCGGTGATCGCCCCGATCGGACGAAACCGGGTTTCGGCGACGAACAAGTCGTACTTCTCGGCGGCTCGGACGACATAGGCCGACTTGATCGCGCGGTTGTCGCGCAAGCCCAGGAACACCGCGTCGGCCAGGCTGAGCGTCAGGCGCGGACCGACCGGGGCGGGCCGCGGGCTGGCCGGCGAGCCGACGGGGGCCTGGGCCCGGGCCGGCGGGGCCAGGGCCAACGCCAGGACCAGCACCGCCGGGACCAGCGGCCACCTCGAAAGGCGCTGGGACGGGCGAGGTTCGGCAACCCGATACGCAGACATCCTCGCGCCACCCGACGAACGATATTGACACTAAGGTCAACAAAACACGCTCCTGGCTCTTGTTCAAGTTGCACGGTCAGGCGCAATATGGGCGGGTGCTGGAAGTCCTCGACCTGACCAAGACCTACGGCCCGCCCGACCAGGCCACGTCCGTGCTGCGCGGCGTCAGCTTCAAGGTCGAGACGGGATCGTTCTGCGCGGTCGTCGGCCCGTCGGGCTCGGGCAAGAGCACCCTGATGAACATCATCGGCCTGCTGGACCGGCCCACCGGCGGCGTCCTGCGCCTCGACGGCCGGGAGGTGGCGTTCGGCGACCGTGCGCGGGAGGCGCGGTTCCGCGGCGCGACGATCGGCTTCGTCTTCCAGTCTTTCAACCTGCTGCCGCGCCTGAACGCCTGGGAGAACGTGGCCCTGCCCCTGGTCTATGCCGGCGTCGCCGCCCGCGAGCGCCAACACCGCGCCCTGGCCATGCTGGAGCGGGTGGGCCTGTCGCATCGGGCCCACGCCCGCCCGGCCGAGCTGTCGGGCGGCCAGCGCCAGCGCGTCGCCCTGGCCCGCGCCCTGATCCGCCAGCCCCGGCTGGTCCTGGCCGACGAGCCGACCGGCAGCCTCGACAGCGTCACAGCCGGCGAGGTCATGGCCCTGCTGCGCGACCTCAACCAACGCCTGGGCGTGACCGTGCTGATGGTCACCCACGACAGGGACCTGGCCAAGCGCTGCGAGCGGCGGATCGAGGTGCTGGACGGTCGGGTCGTGGCCGACTCCGCGGCGCCGGCATGACCGCCCTGGCCTCCTCCTCACCGCGCGCGACCTTCGGCGCCTGGACCCAGTCGGGCGCCGAGGCGGTGGCCAATCTGCTGGCCCAGCGGCAGCGCTCGGCCCTGGCTCTGCTGGGCATACTGATCGGCGCCGCCTCGATCGTGGCCATGCTGACCATCGGCCACATGGCCCAGCGCGAGACGCTGAAGCTGTTCGCGCACATGGGCGTGGACATGCTGCAGATCCACGCCAATCCTGTCGGCCCCTTCCCGGCGACGATGGACCGGGCGGCGATCGAGGCCCTGCCCCGCACCGATCCCGACGTCGAGGCCGCCCTGCCGATGGCGATCGACCGGGCGAAGGTGGCCATCGGTCCGGTCAGCCAGGACGCCGGGATCATCGCGGTCGCCCCCAACCTGCCCGACCTGGTCCGGCTGTCGCCCGCCAGCGGGCGGCTGTTCGTCCCGCCCGACGAGGGCGCCCTCGTGGCCGTGCTGGGCGCCGACGCGGCCGCGGCGCTATCCACGCCCGGCGCGCCGGCCGGCGTGGGCTCGCGGATCCGCGTCCGAGGCTATGTGTTCACGGTGATCGGCGTGCTCGCCCCCGTGGCGTTCACGGCCATGGATCCGACCGACTACAACGCCGCCGTGCTGGTGACGCTGGGCGACGCCGCCCGGATCATGGCCACGCCGGAGCCCAGCACGGCGCTGCTGCGCCTGCGTCCGGGCGCCGACGCCAAGGCCGTGGGAGCGCGCCTGGTCGCCCGGCTGGCCAACCCGACCACGGCCCCGCAGGCCCTGAGCGCCCAGGAGCTGATCCAGAGCCTGAACGCCCAGAAGGCCATCCACAGCCGCCTGCTGACGGCGATCGGGGCGATCTCGCTGCTGGTCGGCGGCATCGGGGTCATGAACGTCATGATGATGGGTGTAATGGAGCGGCGGCGCGAGATCGGTCTGCGGGCGGCCCTGGGCGCGACGCCGCGCAACATCCAGGCGATGTTCCTGATCGAGGCGGGGATCCTGGCCCTGATGGGCGGCGTGGTCGGCCTGGCCTTCGGCCTGCTGGCCGCCTTCGTGGCCGCCAAGGCCTCGGGCTGGACCTTCGGCCTGTCGATCTACGTCCTGCCGCTGGGGCCGGGCCTGGCCGCGGCGGTGGGGATGATCTTCGGCTTCTATCCGGCGCTCAGGGCCTCGCGACTGGACCCGATCGTCGCGCTGCGCGACGAATGAGCGGCCGGGATCGCCGACTACTGACATTGTTGTAGACGGCGACGCAGGCTCGATCCTAAGGTTGAGCCATGGCGGCGCGCGGACAGGCCCTGGCGATCTGGCGGTCTCGGAGATGGACGGTCGTGGCGGCCCTGTCCGGGGTCGCGATCCTGGGGCTGTGCCTGGCCCTGGCGCCGCGCCGATCCGCCGCCCCCGATCCCGCCGCGCTCCAGACCCAAGTGCTGTCGCCCCGCCCCTTCGCCGCCACGCTCGGCCTTGTCGGTTCGGTGGTTCCGGGCGACAGCATCGACATCGTCGCCCCGTTCGACGGCGTCGTGCGGCGCCTCGGCTTCGAATACGGGACCAGTGTCACGGCGGGCCAGGTCCTGGTCGAGCTGGACCCCGCCGAGATCGGCCAGCGCCGCAACGAGGCCGAGGCGGCCTATCTGAAGGCGTCGAAGGCCTCCGAGACGCTGGCCGACTGGTCGAGCGGGACCGAGGTCGCGCGCGCCCGCCGGGCGGTGGACGCCGCCGTCCTCGACCTGGCGGATGTCGAGCACAAGACCGCCGAGACCAAGGGGCTGCTCGACCGGGGGCTGGTGCCGCGCGGCGAGTATGACGGCCTGGTCCAGCAGAGGCGGAACCAGGAGATGGTGCTGGCGGGGGCCCGCCAGGATCTGGCCGCCGTGGTCGCCCAGGGGACGGGCGCCGATCGTCGCGTGGCGGCCCTGGAGCTGAGCAACGCCCGCGCCCAGCTGGCCCGGCTGGACGGCCAGGCGGCCGGGGCGATCGTCCGCGCCCCCGAGGCCGGTGTCATCGTGCGCCCGGCCGGCAAGGGCGAGGCCGCCGAGCCGCTCCACGCTGGCCAGGCGGTGACACGGGGTCAGCTGATCGGCTCGATCGCCCGGGCCGGCGGCCTGGCCGTGGCCTTCCAGCTCAGCGAGACCGACGCCAACCGCGTGCAGCCGGGCATGGCCGTGGCGGTCACCGGCCCGGGCTTCGGCGGCTGGACGGTCGCCGGCCACGTGGCCTCGGTCGCCGGCCAGGCCGCGGCGCCGGCGACGGCCGGCGGGCCGTTGGCCAGCTTCCCGGCCACGGCGCGCCTGGACGCCCTGACGCCCGAACAGGCCAGGGCCATCCGCATCGGCATGACGGCCAACGTCACCGTGGACCTCTATCGCAACCCGGCCGCCCTGGTCGCCCCGCCGGCCGCGATCCAGGGCGCGGCGCCCGCCGCCTGGGTCAAGGTCCGGGATCCGCGCGGCGGTCCGCCGCGCACGGTTCCGGTCAAGCTGGGGCGGATCGCGCCCGACGGCGTCGAGATCGTCTCGGGGGTGAAGGCCGGCGACGTGCTGGAGTGGCCGGCGCCGGCCGCCGGGACCGCCGCCCCCGCGTCCTGAACCGGTCCGGATCCCCGCGCAAAAAGACGCCCTGACGACGGGGTCGTCAGGGCAGAACCGGTCCTGCGTCGCTGGGGTAGGGGAAGGCGACGGCTCCGGAAAAGAGCAGACCTAGGGGACGATGGTCAGGGCCGGGCTGGTCTGGACCGAGCCGTTGATGGCGCAGTTCGGGCTCAGGGTCTGGTTGTTGAAGGTGATCAGCCCCGTCGCGCTGACCGAGACGGTCACGGTGCTGGGACCGCAGGTGCCGAACAGGGAGGCCGTCACCGCCACGCCGGCGATGTCGGCCGTGCCGGCGCCCGTGCCGCTGGCCGAGGTGGCCGTGGCGGTCCAGGTTCCGGTCTTGTGGATCAGGCCGCACAGGCCGCCGCCGCCGCTGAAGGTGGCGGTGTCGATCACCCCGACCCCGCCGGTGGTGTGGCCGGTGAAGTTGGCCGTGCAGGGGATGGTCAGCGAGCCCTTGGTCAGGCTGGTGGTGCCCGTGCCGGTGAACGTGCCGTTGGCCGGGCTGAACGACGCGGCCGAAGCCGAGGCGGCGAAGGCGGCCGTGGCCAGCAAGGCGACGGCGGAAGCGAAGATTTTCATGGCGTTTCCCTAGTATTATGAGGCGCTACGGCGCCGTTCGGGCGAGCACATCGCCCGATGTATTAGACGTCCAGGAATAGAATAAGGGGGGTATGTATCCCGAAAATATTCACCCATAGGTTACGTGATTTTTTCTTGAACCTATAATTGATACAAACGCGCAGGAAAGCGCCGCAAGGCTTGAAAAGCCTTTCGGTTCTCGATCGTGCCCCCTTCGTAGATAGCGTCCGCCGCGAACGGCGACGGATCAGGCGCCCTTCAAGGCCTGGTCGAGATGGGCGTGGGCGCGTCGCAGGAGCTCCTTGACGGAGTCCTTCGAGATTCCCATGCGCTCGGCGATCGCGCCGTAGCTGAGATCCTCCATGCGGTTGAGGCGAAAGGCCATGCGGGTGCGGGGCGGCAGGCGCTCGATGACGGCCATGACGCGGGCGTAGTCCTGGCGGGCGCCGACGATGCGCTCGGGCGACAGGTCCTCGGCGGCCTCGGACCATTCGGCGAACGAGCGCTGCAGCTCGGCCGCGCGCACGCCAAGCCGCCGGACCCGGCTGACCAGGACGTTGTGGGCGACGGTGAACAAGTAGCGCTCGACCTCGACGATCGGCGTGTCCAGCCGGGCCGCCTGGACACGCAGGAACACGTCCTGGACCAGGTCCTCGGCCTCGGCGCGCGGAGCCCGGCGCGTGAAATAGCGACGCAGCCGGGGTCCGTGGACGGCCATCCAGGCGCCGAGGTCCGGCCGGGCTGGTGCGGGGTCCGCGGCGGGCGCGGACGCGCGGGGTGACGCCATCGTAGAAACTCCGGCACGACAGCGGCGCCCGCCCCGCGGCCGGGACGGGCGCCGCGGGGTTTGGGTCAGAATCGCTTGCGGACGCTGGCGCCGATCATTCGCGGATCCAGCGTGAAGACGTTGGTGGTCAGGGCGGTGTCGTCGCTGTTGATGAAGGCGCCGGTGATCGGCGTGTCATCCAGCAGGTTCTTGGCGTAGAGCTCGAACTCCAGGCCGTCGTCCGGCTTGGCCAGGGTCAGGCGCAGGTTGACGTTGTACCAGCCGTGCAGCTTGTCGATCGCGTCCTCGTAGACGCGGGCCCAGGACTGCGACTGGTGATAGACGTCGCCGTGCACCCCGCCGACCCAGCCGCCCGACAGCGGCAGGGCGTAGTCGACGCTGATCGACTGGGTCCACCGGGGCTGGTTGGGCAGGCTGTGGCCCGACACGTCGGCATAGAAGCCGCGGCCGCCGTTGGGCAGGTCGGCCTCGGTCGGGGCCGGGAACAGGAACAGGCCCAGGATCGAGCCGGGACAGACGGCGCTGAGATTGGCGTAGTCGGGCATGCCGAAGGCGGCGTTGGCGGCCAGCAGGCTGGCGACATAGCTCTTGGACACGACGCAGTTGGACGGCAGGAACGGGCTGCCCTTCATCACCGTGAAGTCGCTGTGGCCCTGGGTGCGGTTCTCGACGTCGATCGACCTGGAGCCGTCGGCCAGCTTGCTGCCCTGGTAGCCCAGGTTGACGGTCAGGCGCAGGTCGCGGGTCGGCCGCCAGGCGGACTCCAGCTCCAGCCCCCAGATCCTGGCGTCGAAGTTCTCGTTGATCGCGGTGCGGTCCTGGATCTGCGAGACCTGGTAGCCCTTGTAGTCGTAGTAGAAGGCCGCGCCGTTCAGCGTCAGGGCGCCGCCCAGCAGGGTGTTCTTCGTCCCCAATTCGAAAGCGTTGACGTATTCGGGCTTGAAGGTGTCGGGGTAGGCGGTCAGCTGCACCAGCGGCGGCAGGCCCGGCAGGAACGGTTCGTCGCTGTAGCCGATGGCGGGCGGGTTGGCGCCGCCGCCCTTGTAGCCGCGATTGTAGAACGCATAGACCAGGGTCTGGTCGGTGAACGACAGCTTCGGCGACCAGTCCAGGCCCAGTCGTCCGGTCACCACGCCCCACTTCTGCTTGATGTCCTCGCCGACCGGATAGCCGCCGTCGACCGTGCCGCCGTTCGAGGACGACAGCAGCACCTGGGTCGGCACCGGGGTGAAGGTCTTGCGGTCGCGGGTGTAGCGCAGGCCGGCCGTCAGCTTCAGGTCGGGCGTGAAGGCATAGTAGAGCTCGCCGAACACCGCGGCCGACTTGACCTTGTAGATGTTCTTGCTGCGGAAATAGTTGTGGCCCAGGCCGTCGATCTGGTCCAGCGGATGGGGATCGATATAGATGCAGCCGGTCGTTCCGCCCGGCGTGATCGTCGGCGTCGAGCCATCGAAGCTTGTGCCGCACTTGGTCGGGTCGAGGCTGTTGTTGCCGTAGCCGCTGCTCTGGGCGATGGCCGAGACGATGTTGAAGAAGACGTAGTAGTCCTCGGTCGTGCGATAGTCGGTGTAGTTGCCGCCGAGGCTGAAATTGACCGGCCCGTCGAAGGCCGACGACAGGCGCAGCTCCTGCGAGAACTGGCGGCTCTTGGCGCGCACCTGGTCCAGGCCGGCGATCGTGCTGGAGCAGCCCAGCTGCGGATCGCAATAGACCCCGCCCGGCGTCAGGTTTGGGGCCGGGGCGCCCGGAACCACCGCATTGATCAGGCCGGTGGAGTCGTTGAACACCCCGGGCAGGGTGTTGAAGCGGTTGTAGTCCTCGCTCGAGAAATAGCGGTCGCGGTTATAGGCCGTCTGCGAGGTCAGGGTCAGGTTCGGCGCCACGTCGATGTCGACGTTCAGCTCCAGCACGTCGGCCTTGGCGCGATACTTCGGATCGAAGATCGACGAGATGCGCCGCAGGTCCCTGGACTGCATCATGCCGCCATAGGGGTCGGCCACCTTCATCAGGTTGACCGGGCCCGACACGCCGTCGGGATTGAGGCCCAGCACGGCGGTGTTGGTGACCGAGGCCAGGACGAACGGGATCGACAGGCCGTTGGGCGTACCGTAGGCCGCGTCGTCATAGAGCGAGGCGTTCAGGCAGCCCTGGCTGAAGAAGGCGCTGGCCTGCGGGCTGAGCGTGAAGCCGCCCATGGTCTGCGGGCCGGGATCGCGGGTGCACAGCTGCTTGGTGCTGCGGGCCCGGCTGTCGTTTTCGCTGAAATGCTCCCAGATCAGGGCGCCGCGCACCGCCTCGACCGGCTTGAAGCCCAGGGTGACGCGGGTGGAATAGAGGTCGCGACCGTCGATCTTGTTGCCCGTGACATCGTTCTCGGCGAAGCCGTCGCGGGTGGTCGAGGCGCCGGCCAGCCGCAGGTCCAGCTTGTCGCCCGCCAGCGGGATGTTGACGAAACCGCTGAGCCGGCGGCTGCTGTAATCGCCGACCTCGCCCTTGATCTCGCCCTCGAAGACGTCGGTGGGACGGGCCGAGATGATGTTGACCGCGCCGGCCGTGGCGTTGCGGCCGTACAGCGTGCCCTGCGGGCCGCGCAGCACCTCCACCCGCTCGACGTCGAAGAACTCCTGCTCGAAGAAGCGGTTGCGGATGAAGGCCGTGCCGTTGAAGTTGATCGACACGCCGGGGTCGGTCGAGACCGACACCGCCTGGGTGCCGATGCCGCGGATGGTCAGGTTGACGCCGCTGAAGTTGGTCTTGGTGAAACTGACGTTCGGGATCGCCTTGAGCAGGTCGGGCCCGCCCTCGATCTTGGCCGCGTCCAAGGCCTGCTGAGAGAAGGCCGAAATGGCGATCGGCACGTCCTGCGCCGCTTCTTCCTTGCGCTGGGCGGTGACGACCACCTCGTCGACGAGGTTGGACCTGGTCGACGCCGCCGCCGGTCCCTGGGCCTGAGCCTGGGCCTGGGCCAGTCCGGCCGACAGGACGACGGCCACGGCGGAGACCCCGGCGATCCAACAGACGCGCGCGCGGATGCGTTGAGACATATCCCCTCCCAAGGGTCCTCTCCCCGACCGGGGCGGACGTCAAAAGCGTTTCCTCGCCGCATTTTTTTTGGTGGAGCCGCCAGCGGCCGGGCAATCTCCTCACCCTTAGGATGCGTCTATTCACCTCGGTGTCAATACTTATTGACGCCGGTGTTGATTATTCGATCAGAGCCGGGAGCAGATTGGCCGCCAGCCGGCGCACGGCGTCGCGGTCGCGTCCGAGCATTCCACGCAGGGGGCCGCCTATCACCGCGTCGCCGAACGCGCACAGGGTGATCAGCAGCAGGGCCGAGGGAATGTGCCTGGGCGGGTCGTCGCCCGAGGTCAGGACCTTCTCGCTGAGCGCCGCGACCAGGTCGACGACCGCCTCGCGCACGGGCTCCAGGTGCTCGTAGCGATTGGACAGGGCGATCCAGGCCGCCAAATGCCCCGCCCCGCCCTCGTCGAAGGCCGTGAACACGATGTCCACAACGGTTCGCGGCGCCCGCGCGTCGGACCGGACGTGAGCCACGGCCGTCTCCAGCGCCGTGGCCAGGTCGCGGACCATGGCTCCCATCAGGGCTGACTGAAGCTCGGCGGCCGAGCCGAAATGATGGATCAGGGTGCCGTGGGTGACGCCGATGTCCTGGGCCACCGCCTGCAGGGTCAGGCCGTTCGGACCGCCGGCGATCAGCAGCTTGCGGGCGCTGACCAGGGCCTGGGCGCGAGCTTCGTCGGGGGAGCGTCGCCGCCTGACGGCCTGTTCGTCCTTCGCCTTGCCCGCCCCCGCCATGACCGTCACTATTTATATTGAAGTCAACGACAGTAAGGACAACATCCGCATAGGATGTAAACCCGTCACGGTTGATCTGGCGTCAGTCGCTGTCGCGGGGTCAGAACAGGAAGGTCGGCAGCAGCCGGGCTACGATCTTGCGGCCCGCGTCGTCCTCGCGGTCGAGCATGTCGCGCAACGGCGCGCCGATCACCGCGTCGCCGAACGCGTACAGCGCGATGAACAGCACCGCCGAAGTGACGCGGTGGTGGGTCTGCTCGCCTTCGGCGGCGAAGGTCTCGCAGATGGCGTCGACCAGGTCGCGCACGGCGGCCCGGACCGGCTCCAGGTGCTGGAGGTCGCCGGACAGGGCGATCCAGGCGGCCAGGCGTCCCGCCCCGCCCTGGTCGAAGGCGTCAAACACCGCGTCGACCAGGGCCCGGGGCGCGCCGGGATTCGAACGCAGCTGCTCGACGGCCGCGCCCAAGGCGTCGGTCAGGTCGCGGACCATCGATTCCATCAGCGCCGACTGCAGGCCGGCGGCGGATCCGAAGTGATGGATGAGGTTGGCGTGGGTCACGCCGATCTCGTCGCCGACGGCCTTCAGGGTGACCGCCGTCGGTCCCGACGTGATCAGCAGCCGCCGCGCCGAGGCCAGGGCCTCGCGGCGCGCGACCTCGGGCACGCGGCGTCGACGCTTGGTGGCGGCCTCGGGTCCTGGACCATCTATTGACATCGATGTAACTTACATTTATGTAGATATCGTCGAGCGTCGATATATTCCGCGGTCCGACGACGGTCCGGATCGTCCAGATTCGCCGCCTTATTGACAGACAGTTTAGGAGAAGTTGCCGCCATGGCCCAGGTCTTTCCACGCCCCGCCGAGACGACGACGGCGCGCCAGGAGCCCCTCTCATGACCAGACTGGACAAGACCCCGGCGGATCTCGACATCCGCGCCCGCGACATGGCCTTCGGCCGCGAGACCCCCGCCGGCCGCTGGTGGCTGGGCGGCGATCCGGTCGGCACGGCCTTCTACAACGCCCTGTCGGTGACCTTCCCCCTGGGCGAGCGGTTCTTCATGGACGCCGTCCGCCACTATCGCAACGTGGCGCCGCCGGAGCTGCGCCAGCAGATCGCCGGCTTCCTGGCCCAGGAAGCGATGCACACCCGCGAACACCTGTTCTTCAACAAGCAGGTCGCCGACCACGGCTTCGACGTCGCGGCGATGGAGCAGCGCACCCGCGACCGCCTAGCCTTCGCCCGCAGCCGCCCCCCATTGCAGCAGCTGGGCGCGACCGTGGCGCTCGAGCACTTCACGGCCATCCTGGCCCACGCCCTGCTGGCCGATCCGCGCCACCTGGACGGCGCCTCGGACGAGGCCAAGGCCATGTGGCGCTGGCACGCGATCGAGGAGGTCGAGCACAAGGCCGTGGCCTACGACACCTTCATGCTGGCCGCCGCGCGGCTGCCGGCCTGGCGGCGGTGGACGCTGCGCACCATGACCATGATCGCCGCCACTCGCCTGCTGTTCGCCACCGTCGGAAGCAATATCGGCGACATCTTCACCGCCGACGGGATCAACAACGCCCACAGCTGGCGGCGGCTGCTGCGCTTCATGCTGGTCAAGCCGGGCATGCTGAGACAGGTGCTGGGCGCCTACGTCTCCTACTTCAGGCCGGGCTTCCATCCCTGGCAGCACGACGACCGGGCCCTGATGCGCGCGGCCGAGCAGGACCTGTCGGCCGCCTACGCCCCGGCGGAGGCCGTGGCGTGATCGTCGGCCTGGCGCTCGCCGCGGCCCTGGACCAGGGCCAGGCCGACGTGACGGGCCTGTGGCACGCGCCCGGCGACGGCGGCTCGACGGTGCGGCTGGAGCGCTGCGACGAGGGCCTGTGCGGTTACATCGTCACCTCGCCGCACATCCAGGCCGACCCTGGCCAGAAGGACATCCGCAACCGCGACGCCGCCCAGCGCGGCCGGCCCTTGCGCAACCTGATGTTCATGAAGGTCCGCCCCCTCGGTCCGGGCCGCTGGGGCGACGGCTGGGTGTACAACCCCGAGGACGGCGGCGCCTACAAGGGCGTCATGACCCTGCGTCCGGACGGCCTGCTGAGCCTGAAGGGCTGCATCGTCGCCCCCTTCTGCAAGACCCAGACCTGGCGCCGCGCGAACTGAGGAACGACGGCGCGCAGCCTTGCTGTAATCATGTAACGCGTTCTCAAGCCGGACGGCCGAAGCTATAGGACGGCCATGCGTCGAGCGATGACATGGTGGCGGAACCTGGGGGGCCTGATGGCCGCCTGCGTCCTGGCGCTGCTCGTCGTCGCGCCCACGGTCGGCATGGCCGCCTGCGTCTGCGATGACGCCGTCGCCGGCGTCGAGACCAGCGTGGCCGCCGGTCAGGCCGTCCAGGGCGACGCGCAGGATCACGGGACGCCTTGCGAGGCCCCGGGCTGCGTGGGCGGCCACTGCCATCATGGCGGGGCCATGCTCGACACGCCGGTCGCGGCGGTTTCCGCGCCCATTCCCGTCGTTTCCGAACATGCGATGGCGTCCGCCCAGGCGCTCGCCTCGCGTCCGATCGCCGGTCCCGACCGCCCGCCTCGCGGCTGACGGCCCGCGCGCAATCCGCGCGCCGTCGTCCATCCATCGCGAGGAATCTCCATGTCATCGACCCGATGGCCGCTGCGCGCGGCCTTGGCCTGCGTCGCGTCCTGCGTGCTCTGCACGTCGGCCTCGGCCCAGGCCGCGCCCCCCTTCCCGGCCCTGCTGAAACAGGCCCAAGCCTCCGCGCCGCGCCTGGCGCTGGGCGTCGCCGAGACTCGCGCCGCCGAGGGCCAGGCGGTCCAGGCCGCCGCCCGACCAAACCCGACCCTCGGCCTGGTGGTCGAGAACGTCGCCGGGTCCGGCCCCTACCAGGACTTCGAGCGCGCCGAGACGACCTTGTCGATCGAGCAGCCGCTGGAACTGGGCGGCAAGCGCGCCGCGCGGACCTCGGCGGCCAGGGCCGATCTCGCCGCCGCCCAGGCCCGCGCCGCGCTAGGCCAGGTCGACTTCGCGCGTGACCTGGCGCTGGCCTACGCCGACGCCGAGGCGGCGCAGCAGCGCCTGGCCATCGCCCGCGACGGCGTCGACCTAGCCCAGGCCGACGCCAGGGCCGCCCGCCTGCTGGTCGACCACGGCAAGGAGGCCCAGGTCCGGGCCGTGCAAGCCGAGGCCGGTCTGGCCACGGCGCGCGCCGAGCTGGGCGGCGCCCGGGCCGAAGCCGAGACCGCCCTGGCCCGCCTCGGCGCGCTGGCCGGTGCGCCCGCCAGCTACGCCGCCGTGGCCGGCGGCCTGCTGGACGCCATTCCGGCGGCCGCGCCGTCGGAGCCCGCCTTCAGTCCGGCCATCGCCGCCGCACGGGCCGAGCGCGACGCCGCCGAGCGCCGCATCGCCGTGGAGCGGGCCCGCCGCACGCCCGATCTGGCCGTCAGCTTCGGGATTCGCCGGTTCCAGGACGAAGACGCCGCCGCGGCGGTCTTCGGGATCTCCGCGCCCCTGCCGCTGTTCGACCGCAACCGGGGGGCCGTCGCGACCGCCACGGCCAACGCCCAGGCGGCTCAGGCCCGGCTGGCCATGGCCCAGGCCGAGCAGGACGGCGACCGCCGCGCCGCCACCGCCCAGGTCGCCGCCGCCGACCAGACGCTGGACGCCTCGCGGCAGGCGCAGGACGCCGCCGCCGAAACCTACCGCCTGGCCCGGATCGGCTACGACGCCGGCCGCCTGCCGTTGTCCGAGCTGCTGGCCGCCCGCCGCGACCTGATCGCCGCGCGCGGCCGGGCCGTCGACATCAAGCTGGCCCGCGTCAAGGCGCTGGCCGACCTCGCCCGCGCCCAGGGCCGCCTTCCCTTCGGAGACCAACCGTGATCGCTCGCCGTTCCCTCATCGCCTCGGCGGTCGCCCTGATCGCCGCCGCCGGTCTCGGCTACGGCGCCGCCCAACTGCCTCAAGGCCGCCCCGGCGCCCCCGCGTCTGAAAAGGAAGGCGCCGAGCACGACGTCCACGACCCGGCGGACTTCGTGCCCCTGAAGCTCGCCGACGCGGCGGCGGCCGGCGTCTCGGTCGTCACGCCGGGGCGCGGCGGCGGCGGCGACATCCTGCTGCCGGGGCGCGTGGCCCTGGCCGCCAACGCCCTGGCCGCCCTCGGCGCGCCGGTGTCCGGCGCGGTGGAGCGCGTCCATGTCTCGGCCGGCGCGGCCGTGACCGTCGGATCGCCCATCGCGACCCTGCGCAGCGCCGACGCCGCCTCCGGCCGCGCCAGCCTCGACGCCGCCGCGGCCGCCGCCCGGGCCGCCCAGGCCGCCGCCAGCCGCGACCGTCGCCTGTTCGAGGCCGGCGTGGTCGCCCGTCAGGACTGGGAAGTCAGCCAGGCCGTCGCCGAGAAGGCCCAGGCCGACCATCGCGCCGCCCAGGCCCAGGTCCGCGCCATGGGCGGGCCAGGCGCCAATGGCGTCACGGTCCTGCGCAGCCCGATCGCGGGGGTCGTGACGCGGATCGAAGCCCAGGTCGGCGGTTTTCTGACCCAGGGGACGCTGGTCGCCGAGATCGCCGACCAGAGCCGCGCCGAATATGTCTTCGACGCCCCCGCCGCCGCGGCCGACGCCATCCGGCTCGGCCAGGTGATCCACGTCCAGACGCCGGACGGCCAGGAAGCGCCGGCCAGGATCAGCGCCGTGGCGCCCGGCGCGTCGGGCGGCAACACCGCCACCGTCCGCGCCGCGCCCTCCGGCAAGACCGCGCCGGTCGGGTCGGTCGTCTCGGCCCGGGTGATGACGGGCGCAAGCGATGGCGGCGCGATCATCGCGCCCAGCGAGGCGGTCCAGACCGTGGCGGGCCGCCCGGTGGTGTTCGTGGTCGAGGCGGACGGCTTCCGCGCCAGGCCGGTGACCCCCGGCCGGGTCGCCGCCGGCTCCACCGAGATCCTGCGCGGCCTGACCGGAACCGAACGCATCGCCGGCAAGGGCGCCTTCCTGCTCAAGGCCGAGCTCGGCAAGGGCGAAGCCGGACATGAGGACTAAGCCATGCTCGCGCGCCTGATCGACCTTTCCGTCCGCTTCCGCTGGATCGTCGCCCTGCTGGCCGTCGCCCTGCTGGCCTATGGCGGAAGCCAGCTGGCCGGCCTGCCCATCGACGCGGTCCCCGACATCACCAACCGCCAGGTGCAGATCAACACCGTCGCCCCGGCCCTCGGCCCGGAAGAGGTCGAGCGCCAGGTCACCTTCCCGGTCGAGACGGCCCTGGCCGGCCTTCCGGGGCTGGTCGAGACCCGCTCGCTGTCGCGCCATGGCTTCTCGCAGATCACCGCCGTCTTCACCGACGCCACCGACCTCTACTTCGCCCGCAATCTGATCAACGAGCGGCTCCAAGCCGCCCGCGCCAACCTGCCCGACGGGCTCGAGCCCGCCATGGGGCCGCCGGTCACCGGGCTGGGCGAGGTCTATATCTGGACGGTCGAGCTGTCGGGCGCGGCGGCGCGGCCGGGCGCGCTCTACGTCACCCCCGAGGGCGATCGCCTGACCAGCGACATCCAAAAGGCCACCTATCTGCGCACGGTCCAGGATTGGATCGTCGCGCCGCAGCTGAAGACGCTGAAGGGCGTGGCCGGGGTCGACGTGCTGGGCGGCTATGTGAAGCAGTACGTCGTCCAGCCCGATCCGGCCAAGCTGTCGACCTTCGGCATCAGCCTGCCGCAGCTGATCGAGGCCCTGGAGCACGCCAATCGCGTCGAGGGCGCCGGCTACGTCCAGCGCGGCGGCGAGGCCTATATCGTCCGCGCCGACGCCCGGGTGAAGACCCTGACCGAACTGGCCGAGACCCCTGTCGGGCGGCGCGATGGGGCGGTGGTCCGCGTCTCCGACGTCGCCACCGTCGTGGTCGGCCAGGCTCCGCGCCTGGGCTCGGCCAGCGAGGCGGGCCGCGAGGTGGTGATCGGCACGGCCCTGATGCTGGCGGGCGAGAACAGCCGCACCGTCGCCGCGCGGGTGGGCCAGCGCCTGAAGGACATCCAGGCCAGCCTGCCGGCCGGCGTGGTGGTCAAACCGGTGCTGGACCGCACCGACCTGGTCGACGCCACCATCGCCACCGTCGAGCACAACCTGGCCTTCGGCGCGCTGCTGGTCGTCGCCGTGCTGTTCGTGGCCCTGGGCAATATTCGGGCCGCGGTCATCACCGCCCTGGTCATCCCGCTGTCGTTCCTGTTCGCCGCCATCGCCATGCGGCGCTTCGGGATCAGCGGCAACCTGATGAGCCTGGGGGCGCTGGACTTCGGCCTGATCGTCGACGGGGCGGTCGTCGTGATCGAGAACACCCTGGGCCGCCTGGCGCTGCGCCGGACGGAACGGGGCCGGCCGCTGGACGCCCGCGAGCGGATCGAGATCGCCGCGTCCTCGGCCCGCGAGATGGCCCGGCCCGCCGCGTTCGGCCAGGCCATCATCCTGATGGTCTACGCCCCGCTGTTGGCCTTCGAGGGCGTCGAGGGCAAGATGTTCGGTCCGATGGCCGCCACGGTGATGTTCGCCCTGGCCGGGGCCTTCGTGCTGTCCCTGACCTTCGTGCCGGCCATGGCCGCCCTGCTGGTCGGCGAGCCCAAGGGCCACGGCGAAACCCGGGTGATGACCGCCGCCAAGGCGTGGTTCGAGCCCCTGCTGCGCCGGCTGGTCGCCCGGCCGGTCGCGGTGGCGGCGGGGGCTGGCGTCGCCTTGCTGATCGGGGTCGCGGCGTTCCTGAGCCTGGGCCGCGAGTTCATCCCGACGCTCGACGAGGGCGACCTGATGGTCCAGGCCTCGCGCGTGCCGTCGGTCTCGCTGGAACAGAGCCAGGCCATGCAGTTCCGGATCGAGAAGACCCTGTCGGCCATGCCCGAAGTCGCCCTGGTGTTCACCCGCACGGGCACGGCCGAGATCGCCTCGGACCCCATGCCGCCCAGCGCCTCGGACACCTTCGTCATCCTCAAGCCGCGCAAGGCCTGGCCCGATCCCCGCCTGCCCAAGGCGCGGCTGGTCGAGCGCATGGAGGGCGCGCTGGCCCAGCACCTAGGCAACGCCTACGAGTTCACCCAGCCGATCCAGATGCGGTTCAACGAGCTGATCGCCGGGGTCCGCTCGGACGTCGCCGTCAGCATCTATGGCGACGACTTCGCGGTCATGGACCAAACCGCTCGGAAGGTGGCCAAGGCGCTGGGCGGGGTGCGCGGCGCGGCCGACGTCAAGGTCGAGCAGGTCTCGGGCCAGCCGACCATCACCGCCACGGTGGACCGCACGGCCGCCGCCGCCCTGGGGGTTCACGCCAGCGACGCCGCCGACGCCCTGGCCATTGGCCTGGGCGGTCGCGAGGCCGGGCACATCCTGGAAGGCGACCGGCGGTTCGACGTCGTCGTCCGCCTGGACGAGCAGCGCCGCAACGATCCGGCGATCATGGGCCAGCTGCCGGTCATGCCGGAGGGCGCGCCGGCGGGCACGGCGGCGATCCCGCTCTCGACCCTGGCCCGCTTCGACGCCGCCGAGGGGCCCAACCAGATCAGCCGCGAGAACGGCAAACGGCGCATCGTCGTCCAGGCCAACGTCCGGGGCCGCGACCTGGGCGGCTTCGTCGCCGACGCCAAGGCCGCGGTGCGCGACGAGATCCAGCTGCCCGCCGGCTCCTGGCTGGACTGGGGCGGTCAGTTCGAGAACCTGGAGCGGGCCTCGGCCCGCCTCATGGTGATCGTGCCGGTCGTCTTCCTGGTGATCGCCGTCTTGCTCTATCTCGCCCTGGGCTCCGCGGCGGAGGCGGCCTTGGTCTTCGCCTGCGTGCCCCTGGCCCTGGTCGGCGGCGCCGCGGCCCTGGCGCTGCGGGGCGCGCCGTTCTCGATCTCGGCCGCCGTCGGCTTCATCGCGGTGTCGGGCGTCGCGACGCTGAACGGCCTGGTGCTGATGCAGAGCATCCGCCAGCAGTTGGCCCTGGGGCTCGCGCCCGTCGAGGCGGTGCTCACCGGCACGGTCGGCCGCCTGCGGGCGGTCCTGACCACCGCCTTGGTCGCCATGCTGGGCTTCCTGCCCATGGCCGTCGCCATCGGCCCCGGGGCGGAGGTGCAGAAGCCGCTGGCCACCGTCGTCATCGGCGGCCTGCTGACCTCCACGGCCCTGACCCTGCTGGCCCTGCCCGTCTTCGCGGCCTGGCTGGCGTCGCGGGGGCGGCGGCTGAGATGACCCGGCGGCCCGGCCGTCCAGACGCAGAAAAACGCCGCCCCGAGGGGCGGCGCTGCAGGGGGAGGATTGGTGACCGGCCTAGCCGCCGAACTTGTAGCGGAGGCTCACCCCGTAGATGCGGCCGTTCATGAAGGACTGGCGCAGGATGTCGGTGTCGTAGCCGTTGTCGGGCTCGCCGACATAGCGGTTCGGCGCCTTATTGGTGATGTTCGACGCCGTCAGCGACAGGGTCAGGTCCTTGCGCAGGTTGAAGTTCACCGACGCGTCGAGCAGGCCGTAGCCCTTCAGGTAGCGGCCGTCGATCGGGTTGGCCGCGACCCCGAACAGCACGTAGTCCGAGCGGTAGGTGTAGACGAGGCGGGCCGACACGAAGCCGTTCTCGTAGAGGCCGGCGACGCTGTAGTTGTCGTCGGACTGGAAGGGCTGGCGGACGATGGTCGTCGGTCCCGTCGCGCCCAGCAACTTCACAGGCAGCTCGGTCTTGACGTGGGTGTAGGAGCCCTGGATGCCGAAGTTCTTCAGGACGTCCGGCAGGAAGCCGTAGTCGAAGAAGGTCTGGAAGGCCAGTTCGACGCCCTTGGCCGTGCCTGGGTCGGCGTTGACCGGCGTGGTGATCCGATATTGCCCGGCGGGGCAGCTGTTGGTCTGCGGAGGCGTAATCGGTCCCGCCGTGGCGACCGTCTGGCAGTTCTGGACGCCGAGCACGAAGCCGTCGATCTTCTTGTAGAACACCGCCGCCGAGACGTAGCTCGTGCCGTTGAAATACTTCTCGAACGACAGGTCGTAGCTGTCGGCCCGCAGCGGCGCCAGGTCGGCGTTGCCTTGCGAGCCCGTGCCGTCGGCGGGGTTGACCGAAACCGTCGGGTTGATGTCGCCGACGCCGGGCCGGGTGATGCCCTGGCCGTAGCCGAACCGCAGCAGGGTGTCGGGGGTGATGTAGCCGGTGATGTTGAAGGTCGGCAGGACGTCGGTATAGGCGTTGCTGCGCTTGTTCGGGATGATGACGGCCGTGCCGCTGCTGGTGTCGTTGATCCGGGCCTCGGCGTCCAGGTCGGTGCGGACGACCCGCACGCCGATGTTGCCGCGGATCTTGTCGTTCAGGAAGCTGAAGTCGGCCACGCCGTAGCCGGCGAAGGTCGCCTCGGTCGCCAGGCGGCGCGACAGCAGGACTTCCGGCAGCGAGTCCTCGGCGGGGATGCCAGCCAACGGGAAGCGGTTGCGGACGTTGTCGCCCAGCAGGGCGTCCGGGTTGAAGGTCAGGAAGCCGCCGCCGTAGCCAGCGTCGCCGTCCAGCCAGTTGGTGTGCGAGCCGTTGACCAGGTCCGGAGCGCTGGTGGCGAAGATGGCGTTCGACTGGTTGGCCGTCAGGGCGGCGCCGTCGGTCGTCAGGTTCTTGCCGCTGAACGAGTAGTTATAGAACTTCGACTTCTTGCGGTAGTACCGCGTGCCGAACTTGATGTCCTCGATGAAGCTGCCGTGCAGCTTGTACTTGCCGTCGAACTGGGCGGCGAGGCCGGCGTCGTCGTAGACGTTGTTGGTGCCGTTGGCGTAGTTCAGGAACGCCCAGGTGCTGGGGCTGCCCAAATCCGGGCCGGAGATCGAGACCTGCTGCGGCAGGCCGATGGCGCGGGTGGTGTTCCAGGCCAGGCCGGCCCGGGGCGTCATGACGACCGCGCGGTTGTCTTGGTGCTGGTCGGCCTTGACGTAGGAGAGGTCGAACTTCAGGTCAAGGTCGTCGGTCGGGCTCCATTTGACGCCGCTGGCCAGGATCCAGGTCTTGTAGAGCCGGTGCTCTTCACCGCCCATGCTGCTGAAGGTCGAGCCGACGAACGTGCCGCTGCCGAAGCGCTGGCCGGCCAGGACCACGTCGTCGCCGCCGTTGGCGTTGCGGCTGGTCAGGCCCTCGGTGGTGCTGAACGGGGTGACGACCAGGTTCTGGAGGTAGCGGCTGTCGCTGGAGTTCAGGAACCGGTAGCTCTGGTGATAGAGGTACGAGTTGTAGTTGCCGTCGACATAGAATTCGAGGTTCGGCTTCGGCTTCCACTGGAAGGCGCCGTTGACGCCCTTGCGGGTGCGCTGGATGTCTTCCTCGTTCTGGTTGACCTGCACGCCGGCGAAATTGATCAGGTTGGCGCGCTGGGCCGGCGTCATCGCCAGGGCGTCCGAATTGCTCACCGAAATCAGGCACGACAGGTCGGAGCGGCTGGCGAGAGCCGCGTTGTAGGCCGATCCGAGATTGGCGGCGCTGCAGTCGCTGCTATTGGCGGCGGCCACCCGCCGCAGGTTCGCGCCGCCGGGGCCGGGCGCATTGTCCGAACGGTTCCAGCTCTTCTGGTAGTTGGCGGCCAGCAGCAGGCCCATCTCGCCGTCGCCGACGTTCCAGCGGTTGGCCACCAGACCGAAATATTCCGGCTGCAGGCTTTTGACCATGTCGTTGTACTTGCCGGAGATCGCGGCGCTGGCGGTGAAGCCCTTCAGGTCCAGCGGACGGCGGGTGCGCACGTCGACCAGGCCGCCGATGCCGCCCTCGATGTGCTCGGCCGACGGGTTCTTGTAGACGTCGAGCCCGGCGATCATGCCCGGGATGGCGGCCTCGATGTTGAACTCGCTGCCGCCAGCGGTGAAGTAGGAGCGGCCATCGACCTGGGACGCAGTCTGGCCCGACAGGCCGCGGATGGTCAGGCCCGAGCCGACGCCGACCGGCGAGGCGCCTTCGCCGCCGTAGCGATAGCCCTGCACGCCAGGCACGCGGGTCAGGGTCTCGGCGACGTTGGGATCGGGCAGCTTGCCGATGTCCTCGGCGCGGATGGAGTCCACCACTTCCATGGTGTTCTTCTTCATCGACACGGCCGACTGCAGGCTCTGGCGAATGCCGGTGACCACCACCTCCTCGACGGCTGTCTCATTGGGCGCTGGGGACGCCGTCTGGGCGCTGGCCGCCGTCCAGCCGGCCGCCAGCAGGGCGGTCATCGACGCGGTGGCCAGGAGTCGCCCGTTGACCAGGCGGTTGCGGGTCGGGCGGTTGTGGGCTGGCTTCGACATGGTTTCCCCTCCGGATGTCTCGTTGCGCCGCCCGGTCGGGGCGACGGTAGCGTACGGCGCGCACGGCCCCGCCGTGACGCTCCGACGCAGTTGCGGTTGGCCTCTTCGTTTCGCTCCTGAACGGCCCGCGGCAGCGCCGAGGCCATTTCATTTTCGTTCTGACGACGTCTCCGCCGTTGCAGTACTGTTATCGATATCAAAACAAATGGCAATACGTCAATTGTCCTACCATTGGCGGATTATCGGGGTTGAAAGCGACGAAATGGCTGCGGAATCCGCGCCCGCACACGCGAGGGTAGTTATCGATATCATTCCCGCGCCGAGCGCCCGGTCGATTCCGCCATGGGCGCGACCTCGAACGAGTCGACGTCGGTCCATCCGATCCGCGTGGCGGTGTAGGCCGGCCGGCCCGAGGCCGCCTGGCTGAAGAGGCCCATCTGCGCCCCGACCCATCGCCCCGGCTTGCTGACGAACGGCTCGCCCAGCGGCGTGTACGACACCCCGTCCAGGCTGTAGCTGAACACGACCCTGGCGTGGGTCGAACGCAGCATCGACGGCGCATAGTGCGCGAAGCTCGGCGGCGGGTCGGCGACGGTGACCGGCGAGGCGCTGAGCCTCAGATAGACGCTGGCCGGCGCCGAAGTCAGGCCCACCGTGATCCGTTCGGGCTGGAAGGCGTCGGCCCCGACCCGGTCGACGCGCACCAGACGCACGCCGTCAGCCGTCTTCTCCAGGCCGATCCAGGCGTAGTCGGCGCCGAACATCACCAGGCCGGCGCGCTCGCCGACGGCCTTGGGCGCGAAGTCGATCCTGATCGTGGCGCTGAAGCTCGGGCCGGGCAGCTTCTGGGTCAGCAGCGCGCCGGCTTCCCAGAGGTTCTCCGGCGAGGAGATGGACTTCAGGCGCAGGGCGCCGGGCCGGGCCGTCAGGCTGCTCCAGTCCTCGCCGGGATTGGCGTTCCACTGCCAGGCCAGGGACAGCGCGCCATCGAAGGTGTCGCTGGCCTGGACCGCGGTCGGGGCCTGCGGCTTGTCGACCTTCGGCTTGCGCCACCGCAGCACCGGTTCGCCCCGGCCGTCGCCGTCCAAATCCTGCCCGATCACCGGCCAGCCGCCCTTCCAGGCCATGGGCTCCAGCCACACCCGCCGGCCGTAGGAGTCGGTGTCCTGGAAATGCAGGAACCAGTCCTCGCCCTTGGGCGTGGTCACCCAGGCGCCCTGGTGGGGACCGTTGATCTGCGTTTTGCCCTGGTCGAGGACGTTGCGGCCTTCATAGGGCCCCAGTGGGGCGCGGGACCGGAAGACTCCTTGCCAGCCGCCCTTCACGCTGCCGGCCGGGGCGAAGATGTAGTACCAGCCGTCGCGCTTGTAGAGCTTGGGTCCCTCGGTGGTGAACCAGGGCGACGGCCCGAACGTGGTGGCGACCTCCGGAAGCTTGGCGCCGTCGATCAGGGTCACCGGCTCGCCGACCGTCCTGTCGCCGGCCGCGTTCAGGCGCCGGGCGGTGATGACGTTGCTGAACCCCGCCCGGCTGCCGGCCCAGGCATGCACCAGCCAGCCCTGGCCGTCGTCGTCCCAGAAGGGGGCCGGATCGATCGCCCCCTTGCTGTCGTCGACCAGCACCGGCGCGCTCCAGGGTCCGGCCGGGTCGCTCGCCGTGACCCGGAAGATCCCGAAGTCCGGATCGGGATAGTAGATCATGAACTGGCCGTCGTGGTGGCGGATGGCCGGCGCCCAGACGCCGCCGCCGCGTCGCGGCGTCGCGTGATGGGCCGCCGGCGTGATCCGCGGCAGGGCATGGCCGATCAGCGTCCAGTTGACCAGGTCGGTCGATTTCAGGATTGGCAGGCCGGGCACATTGGTGAACGACGAGGCGGTCAGATAGTAGGCGTCGCCGACCCGGACGACGTCCGGATCGGAATAGTCGCCGGCCAGAACGGGGTTGCGATAGGTCCCGTCCCCCTGATCGGCGGCGAAGGACGGCGGCGCCGTCTGGGCCAGGACCACGCTGCTCATCGCCGAGGCGAGAAGCGCGCCCAGGATGGATCTGGCCAAAGGCACGGGCGTCTCCGCTACAGGGGTTCGAAGAAAATGGCCTGGCCGCCGCTGGGCGCCAGGGCCAGGGACAGCACCGTCTCGGCGGTGACGGGGACCTTGCGGACGACCACGGGCGTCTCGAACGCCGCGCCGCCGGCGGGACCGTCGGCGAACACCGTCGCCATCCATCGCCCCCGCCCCAGGAAGGCCAGCGGGGCCTGCAGGACACGCGGCGTCTCGTTGGTCATCGCGCCCAGGAACCAGCGCTCGCCATGACGCCGCGCGACCATGACGTGCTCGCCGATGGCGCCCGACAGGGCCCGGGTCTCGTCCCAGGTCGTCGGGCACTCGTCGAACCATTGCAGGTCGGGCCAGGCGCGGCCGGCGTACTTGTCCGGCGTGTCGTACCAATAAAGGAAGGTCAGCGGATTGTAGTAGACCGCCGCCATGGCCAGCTGGTGGGCGTTGGTCGTCTGGTTCTTCGGGTGGGCGTAGCAGATCGTGTAGTCGATCGGTCCGGCCACGGCGCGCGTGAACGGCAGGGTGACGTTGTGGCGGGCGGTCGGGAACTGCTCGTTGCCGCGCACCCCTTCCAGGGCGACATAGTTGGGCAGGGTCCGTTCCAGGCCGGCCGGCCGCAGGTTGTCGTGCAGATTGACCAGCAGCCGGTGCTCGCCGCAGGCCTTGACCAGGTCGAAGATGAAGTCGTTGTCGGCCTGGCGGCCCTCCCAGACGAAGCCGAACTTGATCCCCGCCACGCCCCAGCGGCGATAGGTGTCCAGGATCGCATCCCGCTGGCGCATGGCCGGCACGCGGTCGACATAGAGGATCATGCCGATCCCCTTGGCGCGGGCCGCGTCGATGATCCGCTGCAGGTCCAGGCCGGCGATCGGGACGGTGGCGTCGCCCGGATCCGTGCCGTCGCCGTACCAGTGGGCGTCGAACTCGACATAGTCGAGCTTCCGCGCGGCGGCGAAGTCCACCACCTTCAGCGCCGCTTCGGTGCTGTAGGGTTTGCGGATCCGCACCGCCCGGCCCGGCTTCACCCAGCTGACGTCGCCCAGGAGATTGGGCGTGGCCAGGGTCGGGATCAGGTCGGCCCGCTCGATCAGGCCGGCGACGTCGTCGGCGAGGATCAGGACACGCCACGGCGTGGCCTGGCCCGCGTCGAGCCCGAAGGTCGGGGCCGGCGGCGTGTCGCCGGGGCCCGACCAGCCGGTGGCGCGACCCGGATAGCGCATCAGGTGAACGGCCAGCCCCTCGCCCGGATCGGCGGCCGGACGCAGCATGGCGCGCGGATAGTGCAGGCGATCGGACTCGGCGATCAGCACGGCGGCGCCATTCGCCAGCACGGCGGTGACCGGCAGGTCGGCCAGAGGACCGACGTCGGAGCTGCCCGTCAGGTCCGGATGGGCGACCGGCGCCAGGGCCGCGGGCGTCGAGCGCTGGTACTCGCCCTCGTCCCGGCTGGAATAGACCTCGACCCCGAGGGGCAGGTTGAAGGCCGTCGCCTCGCCGGCCAGGGTCACGCCCTGCCCGCCCGGCGCCTGGCGAAGCACATAACGGACCGCACAGCCGGCGTCATAGGCCCGGGCCACCACGGCGAAGGCGACGCCCGTCTTGGCGTCCCGCAGGTCGACGGTGATCTCCTCGCAGGCCTGACTGTAGGCGTCCCTGACCCCGAAGGCCGGCGCCCAGGTTCCCGTCAGCCGCCGCCGCGACACGGAAACGACCGTCGCCTCGGCCCCCAGCTGGCCGCCGTCGGCCAGGACCAGCCCCAACCGGCTCGGACGAAGCACCTCGCGGCCGTCGCGCCGGACGCTCCAGGACAGCCCGCCGCCGCGCGCGTCCAGGTCCAGCCGCACCCGACCGTCAGGCGAGACTACCCGCAGCGGCTTCGACGCCGCCCGCGGCTTGGCCAAGGCGGCGCTCACGGCCCCGAGGGAGGCGGTCGCGGCGGCGGCCAGCAGGACGAAGCGACGGCGGTCGACGGGCAGGCGGACCATCAGCGCGCTCCGGATCCGCGCGTGACCCGGGCGCGAACGCGCCTGCAGAGCGGGTTGATCATCGTCGCCTCCCGGACACTGGCCTTCGGCGCTCCGCGCCGTGACCTCTTTATCTCGTCGTCGACATCCAGCGGCGCGACGATTGATATCGATATCATTTCTCCTTCGAGAACGTCAATCTCGACCCGGCGCGCCTCAGCCGGCGGGCGAGGCGGTCGATTGACGAACCATCAGGGTCAGGTCGGCCAAGACGTGCTTGCGGGAGCGATCATCGTCGGCGTCGCGCCGCGCCAGCCCAGCCGCCAGCTCCACCGCGGTGGCGGCCATGTCGGCGATCGGTTGGTGGATGGTCGTCAGCTGCGGCCAGATCGTCGAGGCGACGGGCGTATCGTCGAAGCCGGCGATGCTGAGCTCGGTCGGCACGGCGATTCCCAGGCCGTGGGCGACGGCGCTGACGGCGGCGGCCATGTCGTCGTTGCAGGCGAAGATCGCCGACGGCCGGCGACGCAGGCCCAGCAGCTGTCTGGCCGCCGTCAGACCCGAGCGATAGGTGAAGGCCCCCTCGACGACATGGGCGTCGGGCACGGCCAGGCCCGCCTGCGCCATCGTCGCCCGGAACCCCTCCTCGCGCCGCGTGGCCGTCGAGTGCGTCGGGTCGCCCCGGACGAAGGCGATGTCGACATGACCCAGCTCGATCAGGTGTCGGGTCATCATCGCCGCGCCCGCGAAGTCGTCGATCGCCACCGAGGTCACGCCCGGGGACGGCCTGGCCGTGGTGAAGCTGACGGGCTCGACGCCGGCGGCGGCCAGGAGCTTGAGGATCTTGGGATCGTCGCACAGCGGCGGCGGCAGGACCACGGCCCCGACGCCCGCCTCGATCAGCTTGACCACCGCCCTGGCCGGGGCGGGATGAGCGGCCGTCGGCTCGATCAGCAGCTGGCAGCCGATTTCGCCGGCCTTGCGGAAGGCGCCCATCAGGAACGCGCTGAGGTTGGACGAATTGGGATTGGAATACAGCACCCCGACCTGGGCCACGCCGGTCCGCGTCGCCCGCGCCACGGCGTTGGGGCGGTAGCCGAGCTCATCGATCGACTTCAGCACCTTGGCCCGCGCCGCCTCGCTGATGAAGGCGTAGTCGTTGATCACCCGCGAGACGGTCATCGAGGAGACGCCGGCGTGCTTGGCCACGTCGTGCAGCGTCACGCTGGGGCGTCGTTTTCCGCTCAAAAGGCTCTCCCACGCGGGCCGCCCCACGCACGAACGGCTCCTGGCCGACATTCTAGCCAAGATTTGCCGGCTATCGCCTAGGTTAAATCGTCGAGGCGCGGAGGCGGCGGGCTACTTGAAGGAAAGGCCGCTCACATAGGGGCCGACCTCCAGAACCTCCGGCGCCGGACCTGTCAGCTTGCGGCCGGCGATCGTGACGTTGTCGAAGGTCACATTGCGAACGGGCCGGTCCGGGGCGTAGCCGCCGATGATCGACGGCCCCGCCCAGCCCGATCCCGAATAGCTGACGTTCTTGAAGTGGACGCCGTCGATCAGCAGGCCCGGGCTGGCGCCGTACTTGGCGTTATAGACCACCCGCAGATTGATCAGCTTGCCCTCTTCGATGTGGTCCACGCGGATGTTGCTGAAGGTGACGTCGCGAACGGTGTTGGTGTCGCCGGCGCTGATGGCCATCGCGCCCTCGTATTCCGGATCGTCCTCGTCGAGGTTGAGCACGTCGATGTCGTCGAAGGTGATGTCCTCGAGGGTGTTGGGCTTGGCGCTGTCGCCGTGCAGGCCGACGAACATGGCGTGCGCGACGTCGGGCCAGAAGATCGAATGGCTGACCCGGACGCGCCGCGTATCGCCCACCGCGTTCTTGCGGGTGGCGTAGATCGCCACGCTGTCGTCCGAGGTGCGGATGAAGGCGTTGTCGATGTCGACGTCCTGGCAGGCGAAGACATTGATCCCGTCGGACCATGGCCCCTTGCCGAACGCCTTGATGTCGCGAAACCGCACCTGACTCGACGCGCTGCACGCGATCGCGCCGTGCACGGGATTGAGGAAGGTCGGCCCCTCGATCAGGACGCTGCTGGAGCCCTGAACCGTCAGCTGGTCGGACTCCAGGAACATCCCGTGGCCGATGATCTTGAGGTTCTCGACCTTGGCGGGCTGGAACACGCCCTGCATCAGCGCGCCGCCGGCGAGGTAGATCGTCTGGTTCGAGGCGGCCGGAAAGGCGGTCGCGCCTTCGGGCGGCACATGTAGGCCCGGTCCGTAGACGACGACGTTCGGCCCCGGCGCCGGCGGCGCGATCGGCGCCCCCGCCAGGATGTGCAGATTGCCCAGGCGGTCGCCGTCGAACTCCACCGAGAGATTCTGCGGCCGGTTCAGGGTGAAATAGACCACCCCGTCCTTCACCGTGGTCTTGATCGCGTTCCGCTTGGGGCGAACCTCGACCCGTCTGAAATCGCCGTTGTTCTTCTGCACGGCGACCTCGACGGTCCCGCGGAAATCGAACTGGACGACCGAGGCGTCGTGCGGACGGTCCTGGTCGACCTTGACGCCGTACTCGTAGAGATCGCGCCAGGGCCCGCCCGGACGCCGAACCCGCACCGTGAAATCGTCGTTGTGCAGGCTGTAGACCAGCTTGCCGGGCGGCGTGGCGTAGATCTGCAGGTCCGGGTCGACCTGCGCCGCCCCGGCTAGGTCGGTGTCGCTCTGCGCGGCGGCCGCGCTCGAAAGCCCCAGCCCCAGGACCAGGGACGCGGCCAGCGTCCTGGCCGCCGATCGGGCAACTCTGTGTCTGCGCATGGCGTCGCTCCCCGGGGACGGCTTGGAGCGCCGTCGCTTGATATCGATATCACATACAGCCATACCCCGACTCAACGGGGCCTGTCACCAGCCGCCGCGCGCCCAAGCGTTCCAGGAATCTTCAGGGGCGTGGGTTCGGGTCCGCGGGATTGAAAAGCGCGGGGCGCCGGCCGAGCCAGACGCCCCGTTCTCGGAGTCAGGCAGGAATCCGTCCGAGAAAATTCGCAGGACCGAGCCGACGTGGCTCGCCATGATTGTTATCGATATCACCACTGATTGGCAAGCCCTTTCCGTTGTGCGTCGGCATGGAGGATTTTGTTTGGTATCGATATCTCTTTCGATTATCACAGATGGACCCGAGCGGCTCCAGAGCCGCGTCGCCGCTGGCGTCAAACGGGGGGAGGAGTTGCTTAAGGCCATGGGAAAGAAGAACTACGCGCTGCTCAGCGCCTTCCTGTTCCTCTATTTCTTCGCCCAGGCGATGAGCATTTCGCTGCTGGCCCTGTGGCTCAAGCGGACCCTCGGCCTGACCGGCGCCCAGACCGGCGTGGTGTTCTCGGCCAACTTCATCTTCGCCATGGCCTCGCAGCCGATCTACGGCTTCCTGTCCGACAAGGTCGGCTTTCGGAAGACCATCCTGTGGGTCATCGCCGCCCTGGTGATGCTGTCGGGGGCCTTCTTCGCCTTCGTCTACGGCCCGCTGCTGAAGACCAACATCCTGCTGGGCGCGGCCCTGGGCGGGCTCTATCTGGGCGTCACCTTCATCGCCGGCAGCTACGCCCTTGAATCCTATGTCGACCGCGTCGGCCGCAAGGACGGGTTCGAATACAGCCGCGCGCGACTGTGGGGGTCGCTGGGCTTCGCCTTCGCGGCGTTCTTCTCGGGCCGGCTCTACAACATCGATCCGCTGATCAATTTCTCCCTGGCCTCGCTGGCGGGCCTGCTGCTGCTGCCGATCCTGGCCATGACCCGGATCGAGGGCGCCGCCGACGAACAGGCCCGCTCGGAAAGCCTCAAGCCGCTGGACGCCCTGGCGATCCTGAAGCTGCCGAAATTCTGGGGCTTCATGGTGCTGATCCTGGGCGTGACCAACCTCTACCTGGTCTTCGACCAGCAGTTTCCGGCCTACTACGCCTCGCAGTTCGCCGATCCCAAGCACGGCGCGGCAATGTTCGGCTACCTGAACTCGGCCCAGATCTTCGTCGAGGCGGGGATGCTGTTCGTGGCCCCGTTCATCGTCAACCGCACGGGGGCCAAGAACGGGCTGCTGCTGGCGGCGGCGATCATGATCTTCCGCATCACCGGTTCGGGCCTGGTCGAGGGTCCGGTGGCGATCTCGGCGATGAAGATGCTCCACTCGCTGGAGCTGCCGATCCTGGCGGTGTCGATCTTCCGCTACATCGCCGCCCATTTCGAGGCCCGTCTGGCCTCGACCCTCTACCTGGTGGGGGTCAGCTTCGGCCACTCCCTGGGCCTGGCCGTCCTCTCGCCGATCGTCGGCAAGTCCTACGACCTGATCGGCTTCCCCCACACCTACCTGCTGATCGCCCTAGGCGCGGCGCTGTTCTGGACCGCCTCGCTGTTCGCCCTGTCGCCGACGCCCGCCCGCGCGAGCAACGACGATCCGGCGCTGAAGACCGCCCTGCCCGACGCTGATCTGGCCAAGGTCGACTGAGCCCATGCCCCTGACCTCCCCCGCCCTGACCGCCGAAACCGCGCCCCGCGAACCGCTGAAGCTGCGCGGCGCCCTGGAAGGCCGCGCGCCCGACCGCGCGGCCCTCGACGCCGTCCTGGCCGCGGTGCTCGCGCGCATCGACGCCAACCTGGCGATGTTCACCGACGCCTTCCCGGCGCCGTCCAGCCTCGGCGGGGTCTATCCCGCCATGGGCAACGTCGAATGGACCAACGGCTTCTGGACCGGCATGCTGTGGCTGGCCTACGAGGTCAGCGGCGAGGCGCGCTATCGGCAGGCCGCCGAGCGGCAGGTGCAGAGCTTCAAGGACCGCGTCGATCGCCGGATCAACGTGGACCACCACGACCTGGGCTTCCTCTATTCGCTGTCCTGCGTGGCCGGCTACAAGCTGACCGGCGACCTCCAGGCCCGCGACGCCGCGCTCGAGGCGGCCCGCCTGCTGCTAGCCCGCTACCTGCCGCAGGCCGGCATCATCCAGGCCTGGGGCGACCTGAACGATCCGGCCCAGGCGGGCCGGATGATCATCGACTGCAACCTCAACCTGCCCCTGCTCTACTGGGCCAGCCAGGTCACCGGCGACTGCGGCTTCGCCGCCGCCGCCGACAGCCATATCGAGCAAGCCGCGCGCCACATCGTGCGGCCCGACAACTCGACCTTCCACACCTTCTTCATGGATCCCGTCACCGGCATCCCGCGGATGGGCAAGACCCACCAGGGCTACAGCGACAGCTCGTGCTGGGCCCGCGGCCAGGCCTGGGGGATCAGCGGCTTTCCGCTGGTCCACCGCTACAAGGCCGATCCGTCGCTGCTGGAACTGAGCGCCCGCCTGGCCAACTACTACCTCAACCGCCTGCCGTCGGACCTGATCTGCTGCTGGGACCTGGTGTTCACCGACGCGCCGCACGAACGCGACAGCTCGGCGGCGGCGATCGCGGCCTGCGGCCTGCTGGAACTGGCCCGCGGGCTGCCGCTGGCCGATCCCGACCGCGCCGCCTACGAGGGCGCGGCCCTGGCGACCGTCGAGACCCTGGGCGCGCGCTACCTGCTGCCGCGCGGCCAGCCGGGCACGGGGGTCCTGGCCCACGCGGTCTACCACATGCCCAACGGCGTCGGCGTCGACGAGGCCTGCATCTGGGGCGACTACTTCTTCCTCGAAGCCCTGGTCCGGCTGACCCGCCCCTGGGAGCCCTACTGGTGATTCAGGTCGGCATCGATTTCGGCGGCACCAAGGTCGAGGCCGCCGCCCTGGACGCCCAGGGTAACTATCTGGCGCGGGTCCGCGCGCCCAATCCCGGCGCCTATGACGCGGCGATCGAGACCGTGCGCGACCTGATCGCCCAGGTCGAGCAGCAGGCCGGCGGCCGCGGCACGATCGGCATCGGCGCGCCCGGCTCGATCTCGCCGACCACCGGGGTGATGCGCAACGCCAACTCGGTCTATCTGAACGGCCGCACCTTCCGCGAGGACCTGACTGTCGCCCTGGGCCGCGAGGTGCGCCTGGCCAACGACGCCAACTGCCTGGCCCTGTCCGAAGCGGTCGATGGGGCGGCGGCCGGGGCGCGGGTGGCCTTCGCCATCATCCTGGGCACGGGCTGCGGCGGCGGCCTGGCCGTGGACGGCCGCCTGGTCGAGGGCCCCAACGGCGTCGCCGGCGAATGGGGCCACATCCCCCTGCCCTGGCCGACCCCGCAGGAGACTCCCGGACCGCGATGCTGGTGCGGCCAGCACGGCTGCCTGGAGATGTGGGTGTCGGGCACCGGCCTGCGGCATGACTTCGCCGCCGCCACCGGCGTCCAGGCTACGGGCGAGGCGATCATCGCCGGTTTCCGCCAGGGCGAACCGGCGGCCGTCGCCGCCTTCGAGCGCTATGTCGACCGGCTGGGCCGGGCCATCGCCGTGCTCGTCAACATCGCCGATCCGGACGTGCTGGTGATCGGCGGCGGCCTGTCCAATGTCGGCGAGATCTACGAGCGCCTGCCGGCCCTGGTCGCGCCCCGGGTGTTCTCCGACCGCTGGTCGGCCCGCATCGCCCCGGCCCGCTGGGGCGACGCCTCGGGCGTGCGCGGGGCGGCCCGGTTGTGGAACGACCCGGCCGACGCCCAGGCCGCCCTCAAGGTCCGGGCCTAGAGCGTTTCCCGATCTGATTGCATCAGGCCGGCGCGCTAGACCTCTGTTTTAACGCATTTTCTTCACGCGAACCGGTGTCCACTTCGCTCGAAAATGCTCTAGTTCACCTTCGCCGGCCGGCGGCGGAGCGGGGCCTTGACCGGGGCCGGGCCCGACGAGCCACGCTTGACCAGGGTGAACTTCATCAGTTGATGGGTCGGGGCGGGCGAGTTTCCGGCCCGCTCGGCCTTGATCTCCTCGACGATCAGCGACACCGCCGCCCGGCCCATGGCGCTGATCGGCTGATGGATGGTCGTCAGTTCGGGCCAGATGGTGCTGGCGATCGGCGTGTCGTCGAAGCCGACCACGGTCAGCGCCTCGGGGACCGCGATCTGCAGCCCGTGGGCCACCGCCAGGGCGGCCGCGGCCATGTCGTCGTTGCTGGCGAAGATGGCCGTCGGCCGCTCGTCCGGGCTGAGCAGCAGCTCGGCCGCGGCCAGGCCTGAGCGATAGGTGAACTGCCCCTGGACGACCCAGTCGGGATCGACCGGCAGGCCGGCGGCCGTCATGGCGTCGACGAAGCCCTCATAGCGCAGCTGGGTGGGCGTGTGCTGCGGATCGCCCTTGATGAAGCCGATCCTGGCATGCCCCAGCTCGATCAGGTGGCGGGTCATGGCCGCCGCGCCCTGGTAGTCGTCGATGCGCACCGACGAGACGTCGTGCATCGGGCGGGCCGTGGCCAGGGCCAGGACCTTCACGCCGGCGGCGTGCAGCATGTTGATGGTCGGGCGGGAGTCGCACAGCGGCGGCGGCAGGATGACGCCGTCCACGCCCTGGTCCAGCAGGCGGCGCACGGCGGCCTTCTGGCTGGCCAGGCCGGTCGACCGTTCCAGGACCAGCTGGACGCCCAGCTTGGAGCTCTGCTCGATGCCGCCCAGCATCACCTCGCTGAGATAGGAGGCGCTGGGATTGCTGTAGAGCACGCCGACCCGCGGCCCGGTGCTGCCGGCCCGCGTGTTGCGGGCCGCCAGGTTGGGCGAGTAGTTCAGGGCCTTGATCGCCGACTGTACGCGCTCGCGCATGGCGTCGCTGACATAGCTGTTGCCGTTGACGACGCGGGACACGGTCATCGAGGCGACGCCGGCGTAGCGGGCCACGTCGTGAATGGTCACGGCCCGCCCCGACTCCGGCGCCGGGGGCGTTTCGACACGGGTTTTGCCCTTGGCCAAGTGCGGGCTCCTTGAGCGTTGCGTGGACGACAGGATCGCCGCTGGGACCTTGGCCGCACGCGCTGTCTCGGCGGCGGTCCAGGCCTCCGCCAGGGCGAACGGTCGGTCGCGCCAAGCCGCCGACCGATTCCGGCGCATCTCGTTCGTTATCGATAACTTCTCAGCCCTGGAAGGACTTGGCAAGTTTCCTCGCGCGCTGGGAGAGGGCTTGGGGCGGGCCTCGCCGCGAGGTTCGGAGTCCCGCCTGGCTGGCCGCCTTGTCGAAACCGAAACGCCCGAAGGCGCTGCGATCAGCCTCTTGTTGTCGATATAGGCCGCGCCATCCACAGCTCGCGCTCCGACGCCGAGCATGCGCCAGGGCGGCGACGAGCGCCCGCTCACCCCCGCACGAAGATGTTCCGCAACCACTGCGACCCCGCCTTGGCGGCCTGACCCCAGTCCTCGCTGTCGTCTAGCGCCTCGGGCTTGTAGCCCCAGGGGTTGAACAGCTTCAGCCGGTTGACCTTGAAGGCCGCGACGTCGCGGGTGACCAGGGTCAGGCCGTGCTCCAGGGCGGTGGCCGCCAGCAGGGCGTCGCGGGCGTCGGCCAATGGCAGGCGGGCCCGCCCCCGGACGACGGCGGCGTCGACCGGCAGGATGCGCCCGTCGAAAGCGGCGGCGACCTGGTCGTTCAGCCAGGCGCGCAGGGCCAGGCCCGCCGCCTTGTCCTTGCGCTCGACGCGCGCCGCGCCGGTCTCCAGCTCCAGCAGGGTGATCGCCGAGAGGAACAGGCTGGACCGCGCCTGGCCGGCGGCCCAGCGGGCCAGGCCCGGATCGGTCCCGCCGGCCTTGGCGTTGCGCAGTTCGAAGACGACGTCGGTGTCGAGCAGGTACATCAGCTTCGCCGATCCAGGGGCCTGTCCCAGGCGTCGTCCGACCGCGTCTCGGCGATGTCCAGGGCGACCGGCGCGGCCAGGGCCAGCAGGTCGACGATCGTCTCGGTCTGGCCCGACAGCTTGCGATAGGCCTCGATGCTCATCAGCACGTGGGTGGTCCGGCCGCGATCGGTGACGAACACCGGCTCGATCCGCGCGGCGCGCTTGGCCTGGCTGACATCCTGGTTGAAGTCGCGGCTCGAGATGACCTTCATGTGCCTACGTACCTACATTGACAAGGCTGTCTTGTAGGTACGTTACTACATTGTGGCGTTCAAGCAACAGGAAATTCGTCAACGAAAACAATCTTCTGTGCGGCAGCGTCAAAAAGGCGATTTCGGCTTGCGGCGAAAATCCAATTCTGCGCGGCTTGGGTCCAACGGCGAACAAACGCCGAGAGGATTCACAAGGGGGGACACACTTGTCCGACGTCATATCCAGCCTCGTCAGCACCGTGACGGGCATCCTGGGCCCGCATGGCCCGGCCACCAAGGTCGCCGCGCACAGCTTCACGCCCGGCGATTTCAGCGTGCATTTCTTCCTGCAGCTGGCCGTCATCGTCCTGGCCTGCCGCGTGGTCGGCTGGCTGGGCCAGAAACTGCTCCAGCAGCCGCAGGTGGTCGGCGAGATGATCGCCGGCGTGGTGCTGGGCCCGTCCCTGCTGGGCCTGCTGTTCCCCGACTTCCAGCTGGCGCTGTTCCCCAAGGAGACCAAGAACGTGCTCTATGTCGGCGCCCAGCTGGGCGTGGGCCTCTACATGTTCATGGTCGGCACCAGCTTCCAGGCGGGTCACTTCAAGGCCAAGGCCAAGAGCGCCATGAGCGTGTCGTTCGCCGGCATCGCCGCGCCGTTCCTGATCGCGGCCCTCATCACCCCGTTCCTGCTCAAGGTCCCCGGCCTGTTCGCGCCGACCATCGGCCAGGGCGCCGCCACCCTGTTCATGGGCGCCTGCATCGCCCTGACCGCCTTCCCGATGCTGGCCCGGATCATCAATGAGCGCGGCCTGGCCAAGACCTCGCTGGGCACCCTGTCCCTGACCGCCGGCGCCTTCGACGACGCCGTCTCCTGGTGCGTGCTGGCCGTGGTGCTGGCCACCTTCGGCGGCGGCGCCGGCGTGGCCGTGCTCGCGATCGGCGGCGGCCTGGCCTGGGTCGCGTTCGTGACCCTCCTCGGCCCGAAGATCCTGGCCCCGCTGGGCCGCATCGTCGAGCGCGAGGGCGAGATGAGCACCGGGGTGCTGGCCATGATCATCCTGGCCTTCTGCCTCTCGGCCTTCCTGATGGACGCCGTCGGCATCCACGCCATCTTCGGCGGCTTCATCCTCGGCGTCGTCATGCCGCGCGGCAAGCTGGTGGAGGAACTGAAGCGCAAGGTCGAGCCGATCGCGGTCGTCCTGCTGCTGCCGATGTTCTTCACCTATTCGGGCCTGAACACCCGGATGGACATGGTCAACTCGCCGACCCTGCTGCTGATCGCCCTGGGCGTCCTGGCCTGCTCGATCCTGGCCAAGTGGGGCGCCTGCTACGCCGCCGCCCGCCTGACCGGCGAGAACCACAGCACCGCCATGGGCATCGGCGCCCTGATGAACTCGCGCGGCCTGATGGAGCTGATCATCATCAATATCGGCCTGCAGAAGGGCATCATCGGCCCGACCCTGTTCTCGATGCTGGTGCTGATGGCGATCGTCACCACGGTCATGGCCAGCCCGCTGTTCGAGGTGGTCTACGGCAAGAAGGCCCGGGAATCCGGCGAGCTGGACGCCGTCGACGGTGCGGCCGTGAAGGCCGCCGCCTAAGCCTTCAGAAAGTTACCTCCCCACGCCCTCGCTCCCCTGCCGGAGCGAGGGCTTTTTTTCGTGAGGCCCGCACCGCGAGGCCGGGCGAAAACCGCTGGGGAAGTCCCGTCGCCCGGTCTCAGGCCGGCTCGAGCGAACGGTCGAAGCCGAAGCGGTTGATCTGGGCGATCAGGTCGCGGTGGCTGGGCAGGTCGTGGGTGGCGCGTTCGCCGAAGTTGCGGATCTTGGCGAACAGCTTCTCGGCCGCCGCCACGTCCGGAAACTCGCTGCGTCCTGGCGACAGGTCGGTTTTGAAGCCCATGCCGTACAGGATGTACTGGTAGTTGAAGAAGGCGAAGGTCTCCAGGTCGAGGATGAAGTCGTAGCGGGTGGGCGGACGCCAGCGCCACTGCTCCAGCAGGTCGACCAGCCGTTCCGGCATCGAGGCCGGGTCGGCGTTCTGGCGCCAGAACGGCTCGGTCCGCTGGCTCAGGCAATAGTGCAGCTTCAGGAAGGTGATGATGTTGTCGAAGCGGGCGGTCATCAGCTCGTTGAAGCGGAAGGCCGGGGCGTTGATCGGGCCGTTGTGCGGGAACAGCTCGGCGATGATCGCCACCGCCGCCTCGATCAGCACCACGCCCGTGGATTCCAGCGGCTCCAGGAAGCCCGCCGACAGGCCCACCGAGACACAGTTTTTGACCCACTGCTTGGTGCGATAGCCGGCCTCGAACGCCAGCGCCCGGGGCGCGATGTCGACGCCCCGCCCCACATAGTCGCCCAGTATGGCCCGCGCCCGGTCGTCGTCGATATGGTCGCTGGAATAGACGCAGCCCACGCCGCGCGCGCCGTTCAAGCCGATGTCCCAGGTCCAGCCGGCCTCGTGGGCGGTGGCGACCGTGAAGCTCTGGATCGGGGCGTCGGGGCGGTCGTAGGGGATCTTGCAGGCCAGGGCGCGGTCGGCGAACAGGATCGGCCGCGCCGACTTGAACGGGGCCTTCAGGGCCTGGCCGATCAGCTCGGCGTGGAAGCCCGTGCAGTCGATATAAAGCTCGGCCTCCATCCGGCCGTGCTCGGCGCAGACGATGTGGTCGATGGCCCCGGTCGCATCCAGCTCGACCTGGGTCAGCCGCCCTTGCAGGTGGCGCACGCCCAGCTCGCGGGCCCGCTCGGCCAGCACCTGGGCCAGCTTGGCGGCGTCGAAATGGTAGGCGTAGTTCAGCGGGCCGGAAAAGTTGCCCTCGTGCGGCCGCTTGGGCGCGCGCTGGGCGTCGGCGACCCGCGCCTGGATGGTCATGGCCTCTGCGAACGGCGCGCGCGTCGCCTCGTCCTGCAGCAGCCAGTAGGGCGCCAGGCTCGCGCCGTCGGTCGAGAACGGGGCCTCGAACGGGTGGAAGTACTGGTGGCGTTCCCCGTCCTCCTTCGGCGCCCAGGCCCAGTCGTTGAAGCGGATGCCCTGCTTGAAGGTGGCCGAGGTCTCGCGGATGAACCGGGCCTCGTCGATGCCCAGGAACTGCAGGGTCGTGCGGATGGTCGGGAACGTGGCCTCGCCGACGCCGATGATGCCGACCTCGGGCGATTCCAGCAGGGTGATCTCCAGATGCGCCTGCTCGGCGATCCGCAGCGACTTGGCCAGATAGGCGGCCGTCAGCCACCCGGCCGTGCCGCCCCCGACGATCAGGATTCTGCGTCTACGATCCATGCCGCCTTGATAGCGCGGCGCGCGGCAAAAGCGGAAAGCAAAGTTGGGGAATAGGCCCACGAGCTACGCCAGCGATACGCCTCGGCCACCCCCTCACAGATTGTCATCCCGGAAGCGCGTGGCGCTGTCCGGGATCCAGGGGCGGCCGCACCGCCTTGGCCCAGTCCCCTGGGTCCCGGCTCTTCGCTGCGCTACGGCCGGGATGACAACCGCCAAGGCTTCTGAAGGTTAGCCCAAGGAACCGGAACTTATCGTCCCGGCCGCGCGAAGGCGGCCACGCGCTCGCGGGCCTGGTGCACCGGATGGGCGGCCGGCGCAGGGGACGCCGCCCCCGTCCGGAACCCGCCCACATGGTTGGACAAGTCCGCCGCCTCGGCGCGCAGGGCGTGGGTGGCTTCGGTCGACTGCTGGACCATGGCCGTGTTGCGCTGGGTCACCTGGTCCAGCTGGTTGACGGCCACATTGACCTGGCCGAGCGCGGAGGCCTGCTCGTTGGCCGAGGCGGCGATCTCGTCGACCAGGGTGTCGATCACCCCCACCTTGTCGACGATGCCGCGCAGGGCCTGGTTGGTCTGGGCGACCAGGTCGACGCCCTCGCCCACCTGGCGGCTGGAGTCGGCGATCAGGGTCTTGATTTCCTTGGCGGCGTCGGCCGAGCGCTGGGCCAGGGCCCGAACCTCTTGCGCCACCACCGCAAAGCCGCGGCCGGCGTCGCCGGCCCGCGCGGCCTCGACCCCGGCGTTCAGGGCCAGCAGGTTGGTCTGGAAGGCGATCTCGTCGATCACGCCCAGGATCTGGCTGACCTTGGCCGAGGAGGTCTCGATCTGGGTCATGGCCTCGGCGGCCCGGGTCACGATCGCGCCCGAACGCTGGGCGTCGGCGGCGGCTTCGCTGACTTGGGCCGAAACGGCCTTGGCGCTCTTGGCGGTGCGGTCGACCGTGGCGGTCAGTTGCTCGACGGCGGCGGCGGTCTGCTCCAGGGTCGCGGCCTGCTGCTCGGTGCGCTGGGCCAGGTCGTCGGCGGCGTGGGCGATGTCGTCGGCGCCCGAGCGAATGCCGGAGGTGGCGCGCTCGACGGCCCTGATGGTGTCGGCCAGGGCGGCGGCGGCGTGGTCGAAGTCGGCCTTCAGGCCCAGGAACTCAGGCGACAGGGCGCCGTCGACCCGGGCCGACAGGTCGCCCGCCGCCAGGCGCGACAGGGCCTGGCCCACGGCGGCGACCGCGGCGGCCTGGCGCTGCTCGGCGGCTTGGCGCTCGGCGGCCATCCGCTCGCGCTCTTCCTGCAGGATGTCGAGATAGCTGGAGATGGCCAGGTCCATGTCCAGGAAGGTGGCCTTGACCAGGGCCACGACCTGATCGGTGACGTCGCCCTCGCCCTTGACGCCGAACAGGCCGCCCTTGGCCCGCTTCGCCAGGACCGCTCGAACCAGGTGCTCGACCACCAGGGCGTAGCCGCCGATGTACCAGCGCGGCTCCAGCCCGGCGCGGACATGGGCCTGGCCGACGCGCTGGACGCCGGCGGCGTAGTCCGGGCCATACTCGGCGGTCGCCAGCTTGCGCCAGTGGTCGCCCTGGCGGGCCTGGGCGGCGTCCATCTGGGCGCGGCTGGCGAACAGCTCGCGCATTTCCGGATAGGCGCGGATCTGGTCGTAGAAGCCGTCGAGGGCGGCGTGGATCTCGGCGTCGACCACCGGCTTGGCCGCCTTCAGCGCCGACCGCGCGCGTTGGTCGAACCGCATGAAGGCCATGCGTTGGTCGAGTTGCTGATTGACGCTCATGCCCTGCCCCGAGTCTCGAAATCCCTAAGCCCCAGAGAGGTGACCCGATTTCATTAACCGAGACTGAAATCCCCCCCCTTTAGGGGGAGCGACCATCCGCCTCAGCGACGGCCGATCACGTCGAGCAGCCGCTCGGCGGCGACCCTCGCGCCGTCGGACCGGATCGCGCCGGCCAGGTCCCGCGCCCGCGTGCGGACCTCCGGAACCAGGGCGCTCTCAAGCGCGGCCGACAGGGACTCCACGGTCGGGGCCGGACCCTCATGGGCGACGCCAACGCCGAGGTCGGCCACCCGCCCGGCGAAATACGGCTGGTCGGCGATCTGGGGGACCACCACCTGCGGCGCCCCGGCCCGGGCGGCCGTCGTCGTGGTCCCCGCGCCGCCGTGGTGCACGACCGCCGCGACCCGGGCGAACAGCGCCTGCTGGTTGACGTCGCCGACGGCCAGGCCGTCGTCGCGGTCGTCGCCCAGGTCGAGATCCGCCCAGCCGTGGGCGAGGAGCACCCGGCGCCCCTGGGCGCGAACCGCCGCGACGGCCGCGCGGGCGGCGTCCTTCAGGGCCTGCATGGGCATGCTGCCGAAGCCGACATAGACCGGCGGCGGGCCGGCGTTCAGGAAGGCCTCCAGGGCGGGCGGCAGCGGGCGCTCGTCCGGCAGGATCCATGCGCCGGTCTGCACCACCCCGCGCAGATCCGTCGGCCGCCAGGGGCTCAGGACCGGGTCCGAGGCCAGCCACGGCCGGTCGGTGAAGACGTGGTCGCGGACGTTGTCGACCGGCGGCAGGCCCTTCGCGGCGCGCAGGGCCGCGAACGCTTCCCCGAACACGGCGTTCATGGTCCGCGCGTTCCCCTCCCACAGCACCCGGTTGTCGGTTTCGTCCGCCGGGACGGGGTGGCCCGGAAAGGGCAGCGGCCGGTGGTGGGTCGACGGCAGGAAGACCGGACAATAGGCGGCGTAGACGTAGGGAACGCCCTGCAGCTCGGCCACGCACCGCGCGGCGGCCGTGGACGGGAACAGGCCGGCGGCGAGGATCGCGTCGCAACCCTCGGCCGCCGCCGAGATCGCCTCGAACTGGGCGGTCAGCACCCCCGCCGCTCGCTGCGACAGGTCCATGGGCGGCTGGTTGGCCAAGGCGGCGGCCACCCACCGGCGCACGGGGGTGAAGGCGGGCGCCAGCGGCGCGCCGGCCCGCGCCAGCAGGGCGACGAACTCCGGATCCGGCGGGGCGCACACCACCGCCTCCACGCCCAGCGCCCGCAGGGCGGCGGCCAGGCCCGCCATCGGCTCGACGTCCCCCCGCGACCCAAAGGTCGACAACAGCACCCGCATTCGGTCCTCTCCTCGCGTTGAGGACGCTACAAACTGCCCATAAATCGCCGCCCGCCAAGTCTTGAACGAAACTGTTTCGTGCCCAGATGACAGTCAGGCGGCGGCGGCGACGAGCGCCTACGGCGCCTCCCTGGCGTACAGCAGGGCCGCCATGCGCCACCCCGACGCCGTTCGCAGCATCAGCGCACGATCCGTCCACTCGCCGTTTGCGGATCGGAACGACCAGCGCGCCATGCCGACATCGCCCTGCGCGTCGACGATGCGGCTGGTCACCTCGAAGGTCGCGCCCGCAGAGGTTCGGCGCCGATCCACATAGCGCGCCTGCCACTCGGCCACGGACGCGGCGACGAACTCCCCATCTTCGACGCTGGTGACCAGGGCGCGGGGATCGAGGGTCGCGCCCAGCAGGGCCGCATCCCAGCCGCGGTCGGCCTTGAGCTTGTCGTCCACCACGCCCGCGACGCCCGCGACCGAGGCGGCGCTTTGCGTCGCCTCCGGTTGGCACAGCGTCGCCAGGATGCGCCAGCCGCCCGCCAGCCGCGCCAGCAGCACGTAGTCGACGACGGGCTTGCCGCCACGCGTCGCGCGGACCCTGGCCAGCGCCGTCGTCTCGCCCGCGTCGATCCGCTCGATCGTCAGGGGCGATGTCGCCGCCGCGGGCCCCTCCGCCAGCCGGCTCTTCCATTGGGCCTGGTAGGTCGCCGTGATCGTCCGGCCGTCGGTGCAATAGGCGATGGCGCTCGGCTGGAAGGCGCGCCCGAGCTTGACCGGACTCCGCTCGGCGATCGCCTCGCCATAGGCGCGCACCGCGTCGGCGGGCGTGGCGAGGAGGACGCCGGCCCGGTCGTCGGCTCGCGCCGCGACGGGCGACAGGGCCGCGGCCGTCAGCACGGTCAGGATCAATCGCATCATCGCCTCCCTGGACGTGACGGATTTTCCGCGCCGCGCGACGCTTTGACTATTCGGAAGGAAACGGGCCGTCATTCAACTGAAATGAAGAATGCCGGACGCCTCCGCGTCGGGGTTCGCTTCCTACGCGGTCCAGAGATACCGCCAGGTCTCCGAAATCACCTGGCCGCCCCGCGTCAGGCGCAGCGACAGGTCGATGTCGGTCGCCTGGGGCCGCACGCCGAACGCCACCCGGGCCGCCGCCTCGTCCGGATAGGGCGACAGGTCGCGCCAGGCGATCTCACCGCCCGCGGCCTGGAGGTCCATCGCCACCCCGTCCAGCCCCTCGGCCAGGGCCCCGCCCTGCAGGTCGACGGTGAACAGGCGCAGGCCGGCCTGGGCGTCGGCCCCGGTTCGGGTGCGGAACACCCGGGCGTCGGGGCTGGCGAAGCGCTCCTGGCCCCAGTGCAGGCGATAGCGCAGGTCGACCTGGGATCCGGCCGTCCACGGCGCCTTGGGCCGCCAGAAGACGGCGATGTTGTCGTCAGTCTCCTTGGTGGTGGCCAGTTCGGCCAAGTGCACCGCCCCCTCGCCCCAAGCGTCCAGGGGCTCGACCCACAGACTGGGCCGCAGATCGTAGCGGGCCTGCAGGTCGCCGAAATCCTCCAGCGCCCGGGCCCGCTGCACCAGGCCGAAGCCCTTGGGGTTCTCGTCCGGGAAGCGGCTGAGGCGATGGGCCTTGGGATTCTGCAGCGGCCGCCAGACGTGCTCGCCCTTTCCCGTCCAGATCGCCAGGCCGTCGCTGTCGTGCACGGCGGTGCGGTAGTCCGGGACGGGCGAGGGATCGGCGACGTTGAACAGGAACATGCTGCTCATCGCCGCCACGCCGGTCTTGGTCATGGCCGCGCGCGGGAAGACGCTGGCGGCGACGTCGAAGGTCACGTTGTCGCCCGGCCGGATCGTGAAGCTGTAGGCGCCCGCGCAACTGGGGCTGTCCATCAGGGCGTGGACGACCACCGCGTCGCCGTCGGCCGCCGGGCCGCCGCCCGGGGGCCGCTCCAGCCAGAAGGCGACGAAGTCGGGGAACTCCTCGTTCGGTTCGCCGGCCCCGATCGCCAGGCCGCGCGCCGACAGGCCGTAGCGCTGCCCCCGGCCCAGGGCGCGGAAGTAGCTGGCGCCCTGGAACACGGCGATCTCGTCCAGCTTGTCGGCCTCGTTCAGCGGCCACAGCAGGCGGAAGCCGGAAAAGCCGGTCCAGGCCTTGGCGACGTCGGCATGCTCGCCCGGAATCTCGAACATCGCCGGGTCGAAGGCGATCGGCCGCGCCAGGCCGTCGGCGACCTCATGGATCGGCAACGGGCGCGGATAGAGCCAGGCGGGCGGGAAGAACTCGGCCCGGAACGGCGGCTGGCGGTCCTTCCAGAGATCGGCCTCAGGCCGGAAGCGGATGCGGAAATAGTCGTCGTAGGACAGGCCCGTGATCGTCGGCGGGGCGGGCGGCTTGGCGTAGGGCGCGGCGGCCAGGGCCCGAGCCTTGTCGCGCAGGCCCTCGACCGAGAACGGCTGGCCGGCGGCGGCGTCGACGACGGGACTTTGGGCGGCGGCCAGGCGCGGCGCCAGGGCCAGAACCGCCGACAGCGACAGCGTGCCGAGCGCGGCGCGGCGGTTGAGCGGACTGGAGAGCATCCCGACCTTTTAAAGCAACGCCCCCGTTGCGCGCCATACAACGCACCTTTAGCGACAAGGGTCCGCACATTCGCCCTATTCGCGGGCGGGTGCGACAAGGTCGCTGGCGCAAGGCCGCGCACCCGCCTATTCCTAGCGCGGTAAGCGTCGCAACAAGCCTGGCCTTGGCACGTTTGGGCTTGGTCGAGCGTCTTGGTAGGCTTCGACGGCGGATTACAGGGACCGACGAGACTTCATGGGCGCTCCGGCTGATTTCACCCTCAAGGAGACCGCCGGTCACAAGACCGCCGTGCTCTCGGGGGACTGGACCGCGCGCGGCATGGTCGACGCCGGCGAGCGCCTGGTCCAGGCCATGGAGGGCTCCCAGGCCATCGACCTGGACCTGAGCGACATCACCCGCTGCGACACCGCCGGGGCCTACGCCATCATCCGCGCCGCCGACGGCCGGATCAGCGCGGGCAAGATCAAGGCCGGACCGCGCACCCTGCGCCTGCTGCAGCTGGTCGACGACGCCATCCAGGTCGAGCCCGAGGCCGCGCCGCCGCGCAAGGGCTTCCAGGCCCTGCTGGAGCGCATCGGCCGGGGCGTCTACGGCCTGGGCGACGACCTCTACAGCACCCTGGCCTTCCTCGGCCACCTGCTGGTCGCCATCGGCCGCTGCATCGCCAAGCCCAGCCGCATCCGCTGGGCGCCGGTGGTGGCCCTGGCCGAGCGCGCCGGGCTCGACGCCATCCCGATCGTCGCGGTCACCACCTTCTTCATCGGCGCGGTGGTGGCCCTGCTGGGCGCCAACATGCTGACCCAGTTCGGGGCCCAGGTGTTCGCCGTCGAGCTGATCGGCATCTCGGTGCTGCGCGAGTTCAACATCCTGATCACCGCCATCCTGCTGGCCGGCCGCTCGGCCTCCAGCTTCGCGGCCGAGATCGGCTCGATGAAGATGAACCAGGAGATCGACGCCATGCAGGTCATGGGCGTCGACCCGTACGAGGCCCTGGTCCTGCCGCGCTTCGCCGCCCTGCTGATCACCATCCCCCTGCTGACCTTCGTGGCCACCCTGGCGGGCCTGGCCGGCGGCATGCTGGTCACCTGGACGGCGCTGGACCTGTCGCCGACCTTCTTCCTGCAGCGCATGCAGGACTCGGTCGGCGTGCAGCATTTCTGGATCGGCCTGTCGAAGGCCCCGGTCATGGCCATGGTCATCGCCGCCATCGGCTGCCGCCAGGGCATGGAGGTCGGCAACGACGTCGAATCCCTGGGCCGGCGCGTCACCGCCGCCGTGGTCCACGCCATCTTCGCGATCATCGCCATCGATGCGGTCTTCGCCCTGATCTACATGGAGCTGGACCTGTGAGCCCGGCGAAAACGCCCCAGGCGGCCGAGGACGAGGCCCCGTCGACCGCCGAGGCCCCGCCGATCCGGGTCACGGGCCTGGTCTCGCGGTTCGGCGACAACGTCATCCACGACGGCCTGGACCTGACGGCCAACCGCGGCGAGGTGCTGGGCGTGGTCGGCGGTTCGGGCGCCGGCAAGTCGGTCTTGCTCAACACCATCATCGGCCTGAAGGTCCCCGACGGCGGCTCGGTCAAGCTGTTCGGCCAGGACATGGCCGACGCCTCACGCCGCCGCTGGAACGTCATCGAGCGCCGCTGGGGCGTGCTGTTCCAGCAGGGGGCGCTGTTCTCGAACCTGACGGTGCGCGAGAACGTCGCCGCGCCGCTGCACGAGCACACCCGCCTGCCCAAAGGCGAGATCGAGCATCTGGCCGACCTGAAGATCGCCCTGGTCGGCCTGCCCGCCCGGGCCGGCAACCTCAAGCCCGCCGAGCTGTCGGGCGGCATGCGCAAGCGCGCCGGCCTGGCCCGCGCCCTGGCCATGGACCCCGAGCTATTGTTCCTGGACGAGCCCACCGCCGGCCTGGACCCAATCAGCGCCGCGGCCTTCGACACCCTGATCAAGGACCTGTCCGACAGCCTGGACCTGACGGTGTTCATGATCACCCACGACCTGGACACCCTGTACGAGATCACCGACCGCATCGCGGTGATCGCGGACAAGCACGTGGTCGCCACCGGCTCGGTCCAGGAGCTGGAGAAGAACGACCACCCCTGGATCCAGGAATATTTCATGGGACCGCGAGGACGCGCGGCGGCCCGCCAGGCGCCGCAGTCGACACCGAGGACGAGCTGATGGAAAGAAACGCCAACTACGCCCTGGTGGGAGCCATGACGCTGATCCTGTTCATGGGTCTGCTGGTCTTCTTCGTCTGGCTGGCCAAGCTGAGCTTCAACCAGGAGTACGACCTCTACGACGTGCTGTTCGTCGGCCCGGTGCGCGGCCTGTCGGACGGCGGCGAGGTGCACTTCAACGGCATCAAGGTCGGCGAGGTCACCAAGATCGCCCTGGACAAGAGCGATCCCAACCGCGTCATCGCCCGTGTGCGCGTCACCTCGGACGTGCCGATCAAGACCGACAGCTTCGCCACCCTGGAGCCCCAGGGCATCACCGGCGTCAACTATGTGCAGATCACCGCCGGCGCGCCGTCCAAGCCGCTGCTGAAGACCACGGTCAGGAGCGGCGAGGTGCCGGTGATCCGCAGCCAGCGCAGCGCCCTGTCCGACCTGCTGGAAGGCGGCGGCACGGTGTTGACCCGCACCATCGAGGCCCTGGACCGCGTCAACCGCGTGCTGTCTGACGACAACGTCAAGACCTTCGGCGCCTCGCTCCGCGACGTCCAGGCGGTCACCGCCGAACTGCGCGAGCGCAAGGCGATCATCGCCGACGCCCAGAAGGCCCTGCAGAGCATCGAGGTCACCTCGACCCGGATCGGCGAGCTGTCGGACTCGGTCAACGGCCTGGCCAACGGCGACGCCAAGCGCACCCTGAAGAACCTGGGCGACGCCGCCGACGAGTTGAAGGCCACGGCCAAGGACGTGCGCGGCATGGTCGGCAAGCTGGAAGGCCCGACCAGCGACTTCGCCACCACCGGCCTGCCGCAGCTGTCGTCGGCGGTCGTCACCCTGCAGTCGGCCGCCGAGTCCCTGGACCGGCTGGTCAGCGAAGTCGAACAGAACCCGCGCGCCCTGGTCGGCAAGGCGCCGCCCAAGGAACTGGAGGTCAAGCCGTGAGCATCCTGCGCATCACCCTGCGGACGGCGACGATCGCCGTCACGGCCGTCGCCCTCACCGGCTGCATCAGCGTGTTCCCGAAGACCAAGCCGTCCGGCCTCTACCGCTTCGGCCACGCCCCGGTCGAAAGCTCGCGGCCGGCCAGCGAGAAGGGCTTCGGGGTCTACAAGACGCCGACGGTCTTCACCCGGGCCGCCATGAGCGACCGCCTGCTGTCGGTGACCAACGGCGAGGCCGCCTACATCGCTGACGCCCGCTGGGTCTCGCCGGCCATCGTGCTGTTCGACGAGGCCGTGGCCCGGTCCTTCGAGTCCGAGACCAGCAGCGCCCGCCTGGTCACCCGGGGCGAGGCCCTCAAGGCGGCGATGGCCCTGCGCCTGGAGGTCCGCTCGTTCGAGACCGACTATGTGAACGGCCCCAAGGCGCCGCCGGAGGTGCTGGTCGAGATCCGCGCCGTCATGACCCGCAGCAACGACCGCGCCCTGCTGGGCGACAAGGTGTTCGTGGCCCGGGTCAAGGCCGCCGACAACCGCCTGTCGGCCATCGTCCCGGCCTATGACCACGCGGTCGGCCAGGCGCTGTCGGAGATTGTCGACTGGGTCGACGAGGCGGGCGCGAAGCTGCCGGCGGCGTAACCCTTGTTGTCATCCCGGACAAGGCCCGAAGGGCCGCAGATCCGGGACCGCCGCAAGCGCCGAGTTCACGCGTCGGTCCCGGATCTTCGCGCTACGCGCTCGTCCGGGATGACAACCCTTTTGGCCATATGCGATAGCCGGCCCCCCTCACCCTTCCGGCTCCTCCCCGACCCGGTCGACGGTCGCGCGGATTGCCCCAGGATCGCGCCGGAACCGCACCAGGATCTCCACGCTGTCCGGCCGCCGGGCCAGGGCGTCGCGGACCATGGCCAGCAGGGTGTCGGGCGAGACGTGCAGGTCCACGACCTGGGCGGACTCCTCATAGACCAGATGCGAATGCGGCTCGGGCACGGTGTCGAACACCAGCTCGGTCGTCGTGGTGGGCAACCGGCCGATCAGGCCGTGGTCGGCGAGGATCTCCAGCTGCCGGGCCAGTTCGCCCGACGTCACCGCCAGGCCCGCTTCGGCGACCAGGTCGGCGGCCTCCGCCACGGTCAGGTGCACCTCCGGCGAGGCCCGCAGCAGGGCCAGCAGGCGCGGCAACGACCCGTGCCCGGGCAGGCCGGCGCGGCGCAGCTCCTCGCGCAATACGGCGTCCACCGTATGGGGCATTTCAGCGTCCTCCCGAGAGGCCGTGGATGATCGCGATCCTGCGTCGCCGCGATCTTGCCTCGACCTCGAAGACTGGCCGCGTCGGGTTCCCGCCGCGTCCAGAAAGCCGTTCCGCCAACCCTGGCGATCTCGAAACGATCCTGTCCGTCATCCTGGCCGGGCCGCCACGCGGGCGCCAACGAGCCCGTCCCGGCGTCGGCCGGACTCATCATTCGCCCATCATTGTGATAAAAAGAAGCGCCAAATCTAAATGATCGCGATAGGCTTGACCTATGAACCTTCGCGACCTCCGCTATCTGCTCGCCGTGGCCGAACACGAGCATTTCGGGCGCGCCGCCAAGGCCTGCGGCGTCAGCCAACCGACCCTGTCGGTGCAGATCCGCAAGCTCGAGGACCTGATGGGCGTGACGCTGTTCGAGCGCAGCAGCAAGACCGCCGCCCCGACCGCCGCCTGCCTGCAGCTGATCGGCCACGCCCGCGCCGCGGTGACCGAGGCCGAGGCCATCCTGGCCACGGCGCGCAACCTGCGCGACCCGCTGTCGGGCCGCTTCCGGCTGGGCATCATCCCCACCCTGGCCCCCTATCTGCTGCCGCTGGTCTTCGCGCCGTTGCGCGAGGCGCTGCCGACGCTGGAGCTGGAGCCCTGGGAGGACCAGACCACGGCCCTGCTGGAGCGGCTGCGGACCCACGAGCTGGACGCCGCCCTGCTGGCGACCGAGGAGGACGGGTCCGACCTGGTCAGCCGCCCGCTCTTCGACGAGCCGTTCCTGGCCGCCCTGCCGCCCGAACACCCGCTGGCCGGGCGCCCGGTGATCGTCGAGACCGACCTGGCGCGCGACATCCTGGTGCTGGCCGACGGCCACTGCCTGCGCGACCAGACGATGGAGGCCTGCGGCGGCGACGCGGCCCTGGGCGGCCCCCTGCGGGCGTCCAGCCTGCCGACCCTGCTGAACATGGTGGCGGCGGGCTATGGCACCACGCTGATCCCCGGGCTGGCGGCCGGGGCGGCGCAGGACGCGGGCATCGTGCTGCGCCCGCTCTCGACCCGGGCCGGACGCACCGTCCGCATCGCCTGGCGCGCGCACTTCCCCCGCCGCGCCGCGGTGGAGGCGGTGGGCGAGGTCATCGCCGACCGCCTGCGCGCCTTCGCCGAGGGCGCGGCGGCTGGCGCGGTTTAGTTTTTAATCCGCTCGTCCCGGCGAAGGCCGGGATGAGCGGAATGACGAGAAGCCTACCCCGCCGCCACAGCCGCCTTGGCCTGCTCGTGCAGGCGGTCGGCGCGGTCCAGCAGGTAGTCGGCGTCCTCGCGCGACACCGCCGGCGAGGCGGTCAGGAAGCGCTGGATCATGTGCTCCTGGAACCGTTCGCGGTCGCCGGGGCGGCCGTCGTATTCCAGGGCGTGGAAGGCGTCGACGCCGGCGCGCAGGGCCGGGAACAGGCGTGGCGGCAGGCCGGCCCGCTCGCAGATCGCCTTCAGGCCCAGGGTTCCGGCGTCATGGATCATCAGCCAGGTGCGGTGATGCGGCACGCCGGCCAGTTCGGCCACGCCCCACTCGAAGAAGGTCATGTGGCCGTGGGCCAGGGCCCGCAGCAGCAGCGACGGCGACAGCCGGCCGACGCTGGCCAGGTGGGCGGCGAAGGCCTTGGCGTCGGCCGAGCGGCCGGCCTGGTCGACCAGGTCGATCGTCGCCCGTTCCTTGGCGCCGAGAATGAGCTCCAGGGTCCGTTCGGCCGACAGCGGGTGGGTGGCCAGGATGTGGTCGCGCACATGGTCGCCGACCATGTCGATCAGGCGCTCGGTCACCGACAGCGGCAGGGCCGAGCGGTAGGCCACCGCGGTCAGCACCGTCTCGGACTTGGCGAAGCGCTCCAGCGCCCGCTGCAGGGTGGTCTCCGACATCCGGGCGTTGTCGTTGGCGCAGACGGCGGCGACCACGTCCTCGGCGCCCTGCTCGACCAGCAGGGTCGTGACCTTGGCCGACAGCTTGGGACGCTTGGCCACGGCCATCTGGCGCACCGGCCCGCCCAGGCGGACGATCTCGGCCAGGTCGGCGTCACTGAACACCGGCGAGAAGCTGATCACCGGCAACGACACGCTCTCGACGTCGCGGGCCAGGCGGTTGGCGACGTCGGCCGGCAGGGTCGGCGAATTGCGCAGGGTCACGGCCAGGGCGCGGCGGACCAGCTCGGCGGCGTCGGCGGCCATCACCCGCAGGATCTCGGCGGCCAGGGCGCGCTGCTCGTCGTCCAGCTCGGCGCGGTCGATAGTGCGGCACAGCTTGTGGGCGGCCAGGGCGCGCTCGTCGGGCGTCGCGCCCTTCACCAGCATGCGGATGTCGTGTTCGGTCAGGGCGGCGCGGGTGGTGGCCATCGTTCTCCCCCTCAAGTCCACGGAACGGCGGGGAATCGGATCATCCCCCGTTATGCTTAACGATTGTTTGCCCTCAAAGCCGTGGTCGTTAACGATAAGCCGTAACGTGGCGCAAACCGCGATCGCCTAGGGTCTGCCCTCACCAGTCGAGGAATCAGTCCTTGTTCGCCGAGCGCCGACAAAACACCCCCGTGGACGGCGACGCCGCTGACGCCCGCCTGGCGCTGGACGCCCAGACCGCCCTGCTGCCCTACGCCCTGGCCGTGTTCGCCGTCAGCCTGCCGATCTATGTCTGGGCCAGCTCGTTCGCGCAGAACGCCGGCTGGATGGCGATCAGCTTCGCGGTGTTCGCGATCAACTGGGGCGTCTTCTACGGCGTGGTCGCCTGGCTGCGCGGCGACGCGGCCCAGGACCTGACCCGCCGCGCGCGGGTGCAGGTGATGTCCGGCCTGCTCTGGGCCGTGGCGGTGGGTCAGATGGCCGCCTTCGCCGACGGGGCGGGCGGCGTGCGCGAGACCCTCCTGCTGCTGTCGGCCGGGGCGGCCGTGGTCTGTATCTTCTTCGCCGCCCCCTGCCTTCTGGCCCTGCTGCTGACCGCCCCGGTCGCCGCGGTCGGGCCGCTGTACCTGCTGTTCGCCCATCCCGAGAGCGAGCGGTCCGGCGCCATGGCTTTCGGGGCCATCGCCCTGGCCATGGCCCTGTCGCTGGTCCTCAACCGCATGCTGCGCCGCCAGCACGCCCTGGCCCTGGCCCACGAGGCCCTGCTGGAGGAGCGGCTGACCGTGCTGGAGGCCGCCGAGCGCGCCGCCCGATCCAAGTCCGACATCGTCGCCACCCTCAGCCACGAGATCCGCAACGGCCTGACCGGCGTGACCCACGTGCTGGCGGCGGCCGCTGGGAAAGGCGGGCGCGCGGCCCCCTCCCGCGAGCAGTTGAACGCCGCCCTCGACGCCGCCCAGGACCTGGTCGCCGTGCTGAACGCCACCCTGGACTCCGAGACCGCCGAATCCGGCCGCCTGGCCGTCGAGAGCGTGGCCTTCGAGCCCGTCCGCCTGATCCGCGACCTGGTGCTGCTGGACCGCCCCCACGCCGTCGCCAAGGGGCTGGAGCTGGCCGTCCATGTCGAGCCGGACCTGGAGCACCGCCAGCTTGGGGCCGCGATCGGCGATCCCCTGCGCACCCGCCAGATCATCGCCAACATCGTCGGCAACGCCGTCAAGTACACCGTGCGCGGCCGGATCGAAGTCCGGGTCGAGCGGCGCGAGGGCCAGATCGCCATCGAGGTGGCCGACACCGGCCCCGGCCTGTCGCCGGCCGAGATGGACCAGGCTTTCCAGGCGTTCCAGCGCGTCGAGCGCACCGGGGCGGGAGTCAACGGCGCGGGCCTGGGCCTGTCGCTGTCGCGCCAGCTGGCCAGGCTGATGGGCGGGGCCCTGGAGGCGACCAGCGCCGTCGGCGTCGGCAGCTGCTTCACCCTGACCCTGCCGTTCGACGAGACCGCCCTGTGCGCGATCGAGCCGGCTGGCGGCGAGGCCGCGCCGCCGGTCGAGGCCGCCGGAGCCCCGCCGCGCAACCTGCGGATCCTGGTCGCCGAGGACGACGCCCTCAACGCCGCCATGCTGCGCGCCATCCTCGAGCAGCTGGGCCACCAGGTGGTCCATGCCCAGAACGGCCGCCGCGCCCTGGACCTGGCCCGGATCTGCGACTTCGACCTGGTGATGCTGGACGGCCGCATGCCGGTCCTGGACGGTCCCCAGACCGCCGCCGCCCTGCGCGCCCTGGACGGCGGCAACCGCGACGTGGCGATCGTGGCGGTGATCGGCGGCGACGCCGACGAGGCCCGCGAATGCCTGGACGCCGGAGCCGACACCGTGCTGCGCAAGCCGGTCAGCGTCGCGGCCGTGGCCCGCGCCGTGGCCGACGCGGCGACTCTGGACCGCAAGACCGTCTCCAGCCAGGCGGCGGTCGCCTGATTTCCGTTCGCCGCCCGTGACGTCGCGCGCCCGCGGCCCTTACTTTGAGTTGCGCCGCTCCGCCATCATGGCCAAGCTCGCGGGACCGCACCCTATCGGTCCGCCTGCGCCGTCACCCTGACGACGCCATTCCTCTTGGAGTTCTTATGAAAAAAGTCCTTGCTCTCGGACTGTCGGCGATCGCGCTTTTCACGGCCTCGTCGGCCTTGGCCGATTCCAATATCGAGGGCCCGGTCATCGGGTGGCGCCTGCAGAACTACGTGCCGAACAATGTCACGGTCTACTTCACGGGATCCTCCTGCGCGCAGGGCGCCCTGACGTTCGGTCCCGCTGCCACGGCCGATGACCGCAACAGGTTCTATTCGCTGATCCTCACCTCGCGCTCGACCGGAAAGAAGATCGGCGTGTTCTACGAAACCGTCAGCGGAAACTGCCAGATCCAGTCGTTCTACACCCTGGACTGACGTGGCGGACTGACGTGGTCGGCCGTCGGCGACGAAGGCGCTTCCAACGGTTCACACGGCCGTCCACACTCCCGGCAACGACAAAACCGGGAGGACGGGATGCTGCGCGATCTGCGGGTCATCGAGCTGGCCACCTACATCGCCGCCCCGGGCGCGGCCGGGATCATGGCCGATTGGGGCGCCGACGTGATCAAGATCGAGTCGCCCGACGGCGATCCGATGCGCGGCTTCTTTGACACCATCGGCTCGGACCAGGCCGCCAACCCGGTCTTCGAGTTGGACAACCGCGGCAAGCGCTCGGTGGTGCTGGACATCCGCACCCCGGCCGGCCGCGACGCCGCCAAGGCCCTGGTCAAGGACGCCGACATCTTCCTGACCAATGTCCGCCCCGCCGGCCTGGCGCGGGCCGGGCTCGACCATGAAGCCCTGAAGGCGGTCAATCCGCGCCTGATCTATTGCAGCCTGACCGGCTACGGCCTGGAAGGTCCCGACGCCGACCGGCCAGGCATGGACGTGGCCGCCTTCTGGTCGCGGGCCGGGGTGGGCGCGATCACCGCCCCCAAGGGCGCCGAGCCCTTTCCGATCCGCACCGGCATGGGCGACCACGTGACCTCGCTGGCGACCGTGTCGGCGATCCTCGCCGCGGTGCACGAACGCCAGCGCACCGGCCTCGGCCGGCTGGTCGAGACCTCGCTGCTGCGCACCGGCGTCTATGCGATCGGCTCGGACATGGCCATCCAGCTGCGGTTCGGCAAGCTGGCCTCCACCCGGCCCCGGCGCGAGGCGGTGCAGCCCCTGGCCAACTTCTTCCAGACCCGCGACGGCCGCTGGATCTGCCTGCTGGCCCGCCAGGGCTCGACCGACTGGGCGCGGATCGCCGCCGCCGCCGGACGTCCGGAGCTGACCGAGGACCCGCGCTTCGCCAGCGCCCGCCTGCGCCGCGAGCATGGCGGCGCCCTGGTCGACATCCTCGACGAGGCCTTCGCGGCCATGGACTACGCCCAGGCCGCCGCCGCCCTCGACGCCGGCGACCTGACCTGGGCGCCCTGGCAGACGCCGCGCGACCTGGTCAGCGACCCGCAGGCGGCGGCGGCCGGCTGCTTCGTGGAGACGCCGGACGGGCGCGGAGGGACTTTTCCGGCGCCGGCGGGACCGGCGCGGTTTCCGGGGGCGCGGGACGGGCCGCGCGGGCCCGCGCCGGGGCTGGGCGAGCATACGGCCTCGGTGCTGGCGGAGATCGGGTGGTCGGAGGCGCAGATCGCGGGGGTGGTGAAGCCCTAGCCCCTTCCCCCCACAAGGGGGAGGGAATGGACAGTTATCGCCGGCTCTTCCCGCCGTCGTTGGCGTCCGACAGCACGCGCAGCATCTCGGCCGAGAACATCGAGCTGGTCATGCGCTGGGCCGACGAACCGCCGTTCGAGACGAAGCTGAAGCCGCTGTCGGCGTCCTGTGGGCCGCGCAGGATCAGGCTGACCAGTTCTTGCTGCTGCTGGATGCGCTCCAGCCGGCGGCCGGTGGCGTACTGGACGAAGCCCTGGTCGGTCTCGGGCGCGCTGGTCGGCGGCGCGACGTCGGGGACGGCTCCGCCGCCGCCCGCCGCCCGGGTCAGGTTGGCGTAGACCTCGCTGACCGTGGCCGCGCGGCCTTCGCGGTAGAAGATCGAGCGGTTGGCCGCCGCCGCGTCGGGGAACATGGCCGCGGCGCTGGCGCCGGGCGAATTGCCGACGGCCTCGATCAGCCGAGCCGAGCCCTGGGGACCCAGGAAGTGGGCGGCGTAGAGCTCACCGGAGGTGGGCGAGCGCCCCACCCGGCCCCGCAGATAGGAGGCGTGGTCGCTGGTCAGCTCGCCGGCCATCAGCGAGGCGGCGTGCGGGTCCAGCTTCAGGCCCAGCACCGCCTTGCGGGCCTCATCGCCGGCCACCCGGTACCGGCCGTCCGAGCCCTGCTGGATCAGGTCGGCGTAGCGGGCGTAGCCGTACTTGGCGCCGTGCTTCTTCAGCGTCGACAGCCAGGTCTGGTCGACGAACTGGAACAGGCCCGAGGCCGACGAGGTCCGCGCCTTTGCGGCGGGGTTGTAGCCGCTCTCGCGCTTGGCCGTGCCCATCAGGAACGAGAAGTCCACGCCCGTCGCGCTGGACGCGCGCTGGATCGCCGACTCGACGACGCTGCGGATGGAGGTGACTTCAGCCATGCCCGAAGATGTGAACCCGCATGGTTAATCGCCCCTTAACCAAGCCTAACGACCCGGCAGAAATTGCCTGTGGCGGGTCGCCGCAGTTACGAGTGTAAAAATTCTACGCTCGTAATATTTACAAACGTAATTCATCGTGACAGGCTTGCTCCATCGGCCCCGACCTTCTTCAGGCGGTCGATGCAGAAGGAGGTTGTCATGGTTGCGTACGAAGGCGCGGTCGGTTCCTACATTCCTGGCCTGGGCACCAAGCCCGGCAAGCCGTCCAAGGCCCTGGTCGCGGCGCTGGTGGTGGTCTCGGCCGCCCATGCGGGCCTGTTCGCCTACCTGGCCTATCAGAAGTGGGTCGCTCCCCCGACGGAGATTTCCGAGCCTCCGATCATCGAGGTCCCGCTCTACGATCCTCCCAAGCCCGAGCCCGACAAGCCTGTCCCGCCCAAGGCGACGTCAAACCCGCCGCTGGTCCACAAACCGACGCTGGTCACGCCCCCCACGGTCGACCCGTTGCCGGTCAAGCCGGTGGAGGGTCCACGCGATCCGCCCGGACCGGGCCCGGTGGACCTGAAGACCGACCTGCCGCCCGGACCTCCGACCGTGGTCGAACCGCCCCAGCCCAAGGTGATCACCCGGCCCAACTGGCTGAAGAAGCCCGGGGCCTCGGAGTTCAGCCGCTTCTATCCCGAAAGCGCCATGCGCCGGGGCGTCGGCGGCATGGCCACCCTGACCTGCACGGTGGCGGCCAACGGCTCGATCCAGGCCTGCAGCGTGCTGGACGAGACCCCGGCCGAGGAAGGCTTCGGCAAGGCCGCCGTCAAGCTGTCGAAGTTCTTCCGGATGAGCCCGCAGATGGAGAACGGCCAGGCCGTCGACGGCGCCAGCGTCCGCATCCCGATCCGCTTCAACGCGGCCGAAGGTTAGGAGACGCATCCGCCGACCGGGTCCGCGGATCCGATCGGCGTGGTCTCATCGGTCACGGGGGAGCCCCGGATCGTCGCGCGCCTTCCAGCGCGGCGGTCCGGGGTTTTTGCTGTTGAGACGTGCTGTCCCGGAGGGGGCGCGGTCGGCTCGCGTGCTCACTTCTGTCCTGCCCGGGTAGAGGGGTGACGCCGTGTCCGGTTTCACCCTGACGCCCTGCCGGCTCGCCGTCTGACTCGGTAGCCCCTCACCCTCCCACCGCTGCGCGGCGGGCCCCGCCCTCTCCCCAAGGAGAGGGTTGGAAATAACTTATCCTCGGCGTTCAGCCAACAAAGTCTCAGGATTTCAACGCCCTGAACTTTCTCGACCCGATTTGATCCCCACCCTTCCAGACCGGCCGTATCCTTTACTCACCTCGTCGCGGGGAAAGGGCGCATGGCCAGCGACCGATGCGGCGGCGGGGGGCGATCGAGCGGGACTGGGCTGGAGGGGGTTACTTCAGCGTGTCCGGGGCCTTCCATCGTTGGGAAGCCCGCCCG
>Ga0065165_1000255_pt1 | contig 92321 bp, 70 predicted proteins | sample AraplaMF_Cvi_mMF_FD_63813 | JGI IMG/M metagenome (GOLD analysis project Ga0065165, IMG submission 63813) | Arabidopsis root microbial communities from the University of North Carolina, USA - plate scrape MF_Cvi_mMF (version 2) (version 3) | ecosystem: Host-associated > Plants > Roots >... | reverse complement strand
TTCGTACTCGACGTGCGCGGTGTTGATGGTAATGCCGCGTGCTTTTTCTTCCGGAGCAGCGTCGATCTGGTCGTAAGCTTTGGCTTCGCCGCCGAATTTCTTCGACAGAACGGTTGCGATTGCAGCGGTCAGGGTGGTCTTGCCGTGGTCAACGTGACCGATGGTGCCAACGTTCACGTGCGGTTTAGTCCGCTCGAACTTTTCTTTTGCCATTTTAATTCTTCCTTAGAACTATAGATTTAAGGTTTTCATCCGGGCGGGAGGATCTCCCCCGCCCGGTCAAGAAACATATTACTTCGCTTTAGCGGTGACGATTGCGTCGATCACGTGCTTAGGCGCTTCGGAGTAGTGCTTGAATTCCATCGTGTAGGTCGCACGGCCCTGGGTCGCGGAACGCAGAACGGTCGAGTAGCCGAACATCTCGGACAGAGGAACCTCTGCCTTGATGATCTTGCCGCCGCCGCCTGGGATCTCGTCCATGCCCTGCACCATACCGCGGCGGGACGACAGGTCGCCCATCACGGTACCGGCGTAGTCTTCCGGCGTTTCCACTTCCACAGCCATCATTGGCTCCAGGATCACTGGGGATGCGCGCTTGCAGCCATCCTTGAATGCCATGGAACCGGCCATACGGAACGCGTTCTCGTTCGAGTCAACGTCGTGGTACGAACCGAAGGTCAGGGTGACTTTAACGTCAACCACTGGGTAGCCAGCCAGCACGCCGCTGTTCAGGGTTTCACGCACACCCTTTTCAACTGCAGGGATGTATTCGCGCGGAACGGTACCGCCCTTGATCGCGTCGATGAACTCGAAGCCCTTGCCGGCTTCTTGCGGTTCGATGGTCAGCACAGCGTGGCCGTACTGGCCGCGACCGCCGGACTGCTTGACGAACTTACCTTCGGAGTCCACCACCGACTTGCGGATGGTTTCGCGGTAGGCAACCTGTGGCTTGCCGACGGTCGCTTCCACGCCGAATTCGCGCTTCATACGGTCAACGATAATTTCCAGGTGCAGCTCGCCCATACCACCGATGATGGTCTGGCCGGATTCTTCGTCGGTCTTCACGCGGAACGAAGGATCTTCCTGTGCCAGGCGGTTCAGCGCCAGGCCCATTTTTTCCTGGTCAGCCTTGGTCTTCGGCTCAACCGCCTGCTGAATCACCGGCTCCGGGAACACCATGCGTTCCAGGATGATGACTGCCGATGGATCGCACAGGGTTTCGCCGGTGGTCACGTCTTTCAGACCCACTGCTGCGGCGATGTCGCCAGCGCGCACTTCCTTGATCTCTTCACGCTGGTTGGCGTGCATCTGCAGAATACGGCCCAGACGCTCTTTACGGTTCTTCACCGAGTTCAGCACGGTGTCGCCCGAGTTGATGGCGCCGGAGTACACGCGGAAGAAGGCCAGCTGACCAACGAACGGGTCGGTCATGATCTTGAATGCCAGCGCGGAGAACTTCTCTTCGTCCGATGCTTTACGGGTGGCAGGCTGCTCGTCGTCGTCGGTACCGGCAACGTCGTCGATGTCCACTGGGGATGGCAGGAATTCAATCACCGCGTCCAGCATTGCCTGCACGCCTTTGTTCTTGAATGCGGTGCCGCACATCATCGGAACGATTTCCGAAGCGATGGTACGCTTGCGCAGGGCGGTCTTGATCTCTTCTTCGGTCAGATCGCCTTCTTCCAGGTACTTGTTCATCAGCTCTTCCGACGACTCGGCAGCTGCTTCCACCATCTTCTCGCGCCACTCTTGAGCAACGTCGGCCAGTTCCGCAGGGATGTCGCGGTAGTCGAACTTCATGCCCTGGGAAGCGTCGTCCCAGATGATCGCTTTCATCTTGACCAGGTCGATCACGCCAGCGAAGTTGTCTTCGGCGCCGATTGGTACCTGGATCGGTACCGGGTTTGCCTTCAGGCGAGCACGCATCTGCTCGTAGACCTTGAAGAAGTTGGCGCCGGTACGGTCCATCTTGTTCACGAAAGCCAGACGAGGGACTTTGTACTTGTTAGCCTGACGCCACACGGTTTCCGACTGTGGCTGCACGCCGCCCACTGCACAGTAAACCATGCAGGCGCCGTCCAGAACACGCATCGAGCGCTCAACTTCAATGGTGAAGTCAACGTGGCCCGGGGTGTCGATGATGTTGATGTGGTGAGGCTTGAAGTTGTTGGCCATACCACTCCAGAAGCAGGTCGTCGCTGCCGAGGTAATGGTAATGCCGCGCTCTTGCTCCTGCTCCATCCAGTCCATGGTTGCTGCGCCGTCGTGCACTTCACCAATCTTGTGGTTCACGCCGGTGTAGAACAGCACGCGCTCGGTAGTGGTCGTCTTACCTGCGTCGATGTGAGCGGAGATACCGATGTTGCGGTAGCGCTCAATGGGGGTCTTGCGGGCCATAGTTAATCCTAAATCTTTTAATGGACAAAACCGAGCAGCATTTTTTGAATCAAAAATGTGCCCGGCCTGAACAACTCAAGGGGCCGGACGAGCCGGCCGAATGTATTAGAAGCGGAAGTGCGAGAACGCCTTGTTCGCTTCAGCCATACGGTGCACTTCGTCACGACGCTTCATCGCGCCGCCGCGGCCTTCAGCCGCTTCCATCAGCTCACCGCCCAGGCGTTGTGGCATGGATTTTTCGGAGCGCTTGTTAGCGGCTTCGCGCAGCCAACGCATGGACAGGGCCAGGCGGCGTACTGGACGCACTTCAACCGGCACCTGGTAGTTAGCACCGCCAACGCGGCGGGACTTAACTTCAACCATAGGCTTGGCGTTGTTGATTGCTGCGGCGAACACTTCCAGAGGATCCTTGCCGGATTTTTGCTGGATATGGTCGAATGCACCGTAGATGATGTTCTCAGCGACCGACTTTTTGCCGGACAGCATCAGAACGTTAACGAATTTAGCGACTTCGGTGTTGCCGAATTTTGGATCCGGCAGAATCTCGCGCTTGGGTACTTCACGACGACGTGGCATGTTATTTCCTTCCTGTCTTCAGTTGAGTGCCTCTTTGCCGGCACTCGCGGAGGCCATCTTAGCCTTCCACTTACTCGGTCTCGCGACCGCCTCAACTCATTTAAATTGCAAGAATTACTTCTTGGCAGCCTTAGCGCGCTTCGCACCGTATTTGGAGCGAGCTTGCTTACGGTCTTTAACGCCCTGGGTATCCAGAGAGCCGCGGACCATGTGGTAACGCACACCTGGCAAGTCTTTTACACGACCGCCGCGCAGCAGAACCACGCTGTGTTCCTGCAGGTTGTGGCCTTCACCGCCGATGTACGAAATCACTTCGAAACCGTTGGTCAGGCGTACCTTGGCTACTTTACGCAGTGCCGAGTTAGGCTTCTTCGGAGTGGTGGTGTACACACGGGTGCACACGCCACGCTTTTGCGGGCAGTTTTCAAGTGCCGGCGATTTGCTCTTCACGACCAGCTTGGTACGTGGTTGGCGAATCAATTGATTGATGGTTGGCATCGTTCTTAATCCAACAAAATTACAGCATTGACAACCCAGGCAAGCCTGCCTGGGGGCTAAAACCGATTCTCTGTCCGCCTGCACCGGAGGCGCCAAAAGCCACTCTCATGTGGAGCGGCTAGCAAACGCGTATACGATGCGCAGACTAAATTGAGAACTCGCGAGTATATACCGGGTTAACAGCTCAGTCAACCGGTTTGCTGAATTAAGTGGCAGTATTATTCCACCTGGGTGCGCTGTCCGGGCGCTCCCCCATGAAGCGGGAAAATACCACCATAATAACGCTTGTTTCCCTTACTCCAGTCTGTATGCGCTTCCTGCTGCGTCCATCTCATCTGTTCATCCTGCTCAGCTACGTGGCGCTGTCGCTGGTGCCCTTCCTGCCCCTGCTGCTGGGCAAGCCGGTGGAGCAGCCATGGCAGCTGGCGGGCATGGAAATCGTGGCCTGGACGGCGGTGTGGGCGGTGTTCAAGCGCCCCGCCTATTTTCACTGGCTGCTGATTCCCGCCTTCCTGGCGCTGCCGACGGAACTGTATCTGTTCATCTTTTATGGCCAGGGGATTTCCACCCACCACCTGGGCATCCTGGCCGAGACCAGTCCGCGCGAGGCGCTGGAGTTCCTCGGGCAGAAGGTGTGGACCATGGTTGCCGTGATGATTCTGGTGGCCGTATGGTGGGTACTTACTTTCCGCGCCGCGCGCCAGACGCGCGAGATGGACTGGAGCGATACCTCGCGCTGGGTGGCCCTGGGGCTGCTGGTGGCGATGTGCTGGGTCGGCGTGTATGGCTATGAGTTCGGGGCGCAGGCGGCGCCGCGGGCGAAACCAGCCGTGGCTGCGGCGCCAGCGTCAGCATCGGCAGCGGACAGCGCCAGCGAGGATGCGATCGAGGAACTGCCCGCCGCCAAACCGATTGCCGGCGCCCACAATACAGGCTGGCTGCTGCCGCCCCTCCCCTACTGGGCGCGCATGCCGCTGGCGGGCAAGGCCTTCGGCGAGTCCTGGCCTTTCGGCCTGGCCGTGCGCGGTTATGATTTTTACAAGGAGCGCCGCTACCTGGCGGAACTGAACGAGCGCAGCGCCGCATTCAGCTTCCACGCCAGCCAGCCGGAGCCGGACCGGATTCCTGAGGTGGTGGTGATGGTGATCGGCGAGTCCTCGCGCTATGACCGCTGGAGCCTGAACGGCTACGCGCGCGAAACCAATCCGCTGCTGTCGAAGGAAAGCAACCTGGTGCCGCTGGCGGATGTGGTGTCGGCAGTGTCGGCGACGCGCCTGTCGGTGCCGGTCATCATTTCGCGCAAGCCGGCGCAGCAAAGCCTGAAGGATGGCTTCAGCGAGAAGTCCTTCCTCACCGCTTACAAGGAGGCGGGCTTCAAGACGTGGTGGGTGTCCAACCAGATCTCGTTCGGGCAGTACGACACGCCGGTGTCCGTGTTCGCCAAGGAGGCGGACGTGATCCAGTTCATGAACCTGGGCGGCTTCACCAATAATTCGAATTTCGACGAAATCCTGTTCGATCCGCTGAAGCACGCGCTGGCCGATCCGGCGCCGAAGAAGCTGATCGTGCTGCATACGCTGGGCAGTCACTGGAACTACAGCCAGCGCCATCCGAAGTCCTTCGACAGGTGGCAACCCTCGCTGTTCGGCATCGACAAGCCGGTGTACACCGACCTGGCCATCAAGCCGCAGCTGAACAACAGCTACGACAATTCGATCCTGTACACGGACTGGTTCCTGTCGCAGGTAATCGGCACGCTGAAGGAGTCGGCATCGCTGTCCTCGCTGATGTATGTGGCTGACCACGGGCAGACCCTGTACGACGGCGCCTGCCGCCTGGCCTTCCACGGCCACAACACGCAGTATGAATTCCACGTACCGGCCTTCATGTGGTACTCGGACGATTACCAGCTGCGCTATCCGGAAAAGATCGACCAGCTGAAGCGCCACCGCAAATCGAAGCTGGCGACCGAGAATTTCTTCCACACCCTGCTCGACATGGCCGACATCCGCTACCCCGGCGACCATCTCGACTGGAGCTTCCTCAGTCCCCGCTTCAAGCTGCACAAGCGCTACGTGGACAGCTACGGCTGGGCGAACTACGACAACGCCTGGTTCAAGAGCGATTGCCGCGAGGTGATGGACAGGTCCAAATCTAAACCGGCTTCGTCACCATCAGGTAGTAAATGATGGCCATGGCGGCAAAAGCCGGGTAGCCGAGCAGCTCCCAGCGCTTTGCGTAGCGCCAGTACAGCGGCGGCAGCGCCTGGCCCGCTGCGTGCGCGGCGACGGCCAGCTTTGCCATCTTCAGCTGATACCACACGACCGGCAGCCAGCAGACGCCGGCCAGCACATACAGCGCCAGCGAAGCCCTGATCCACAGTGCGTCCGGCGGGAAGCCGGCGGCGTGGATCAGCCATGCGCCGGAGAGCGGCTGGATGATGCCGGCCGGTGTGGTGAACCACCAGTCGGCCCGGACCACCAGCTTCGACACCACCGCGATGGCTTCGACCGACTTGCTGCGGTTGGCGAAGAAGAGGTAGAAGGCGGTGCCGAAGCCGGTCCCGACCAGGAATACGGACGAGAGGATGTGGACGGTTTTGATGGTCAGGTAGTCCATGCTTCATGCTCCGTGTACAGGGTAAGGAGGATGGCCAGGATCGGCAGGTTCTTCAGCAGCGGCCCGAAGGGGTGCACGAGATATTCGGGCAGGGCTATTGCGATGGCCGCCGAATAGCCCAGGATCAGCGCCGCCTGGGCGAGCCACAGTGCGCGCCTGGGCCAGGCGATGGTCGCGGCGCCGAGGATCAGGTCGAGCAGGCTGGCGCCGTACAGTGACGCCAGCGCCGCGTTGCCGTGGATGCCGAGGGCGGACAGCATGGCCAGGCTGTCTTGTAGCGGATAGACGAAGGCGCTGAGCAGGGCGGTGACGATCCAGACGATGGCCAGCACGGCGCGCAGCAGCGGCGTGCGCCAGGTCGCCAGCGCGCGGTGGCGCAGCAGTTCGGCATCCCTGCCGCCGATGAATTCGCCGATGCCGCGCGGCGGGCGGCCGAGCAGCCGCGCCATACCAGCCGCGCCTCCTGGGCCTGGGCCTTGGCCTCTGTCGGCGGCAGACCCGGCGCCGGCGCCGCCGCTGGTGGCCGCGCTGCCGGCGCGCAGCATGCGCCAGGTGTCCGGCGTCAGCGGAGCGCCTGGAACCAGTCCGCCTGCCGCCGCCGCAACGCGCATCAGCGGCGCCGGGATGGTGACATACAGCGGCGCCGCAAAGCCCATCGCCCGCCGATACGTATCCAGCATCCCGCGATAGCCAAGCGCCGCAGCGCCAACCAGTTCCAGCTCCTGCCGCGCCGGCGTGGACGGCTCAAGCAGCCGCGCAACCGCCTCGCAGACGTCATCGATATGCACCGGCTGGAAGCGCGCCCCGCCCAGTTCGGGCACCGGCACCACCGGCAAACTGGCCAGCGTACGGAACATCCCGGCCGACGCGCCATCCTCGCCATACACCAGCGAAGGCCGCACAATCTGCCACTCCAGCGGCAGCGCCATCAAGGCGCGGTCCGCCGCCAGCTTGCTGCGGAAATAAGGCGTATCACCGTCCACCACGCCCAATGCCGAAACCTGCACCACCCGGCGCACGCCCGCTGCCGCGCAGGCGGCAAACAAGGCCGACGGTCCACGCTCGTGCACATCGGCAAACTTCACACCCGGACGCTCGACAATGATGCCAACCGCGTTCACCACCGCATCGAAGCCCGCCAGATCGCGCGTCCAGTCGCGCGGTGCGCTGTAATCGATGGCGATGTCGCCGCCACGCGAGGGATGGCGCACGCCGCGCGCCACCGCATGCCCCGCCGCCGCCAGGCGCCGGCACAGCGCCCGTCCGATGAACCCCGAAGCTCCCACGACCAGTATCTTCATATCGCCCCCTTTTAACAGTAATTTCTGTAAAGACAGAAATAAACCATTTCAAAAAAACGGGCCAAGCCCGTTCTCCTGCCGCCCCGCCCTCCGGTACATCAACTGCGGCGGATCGCCTTGCTGATCTTTGCGCTCATGCCGAGGGTTTTCATCAGCGTCTCGGGTTTATAGCGCAGCATCTCCTCGGCCAGGGTGCTCATGGTCTCGATGAAGCGCAGGGTTTCCTCGATCCGCTGGCGGGTGCCCGCGTCCTCTTCGTCGATGGCCGGATTCTGCAGGCACTCGGCCAGCGCCACCGCCGTCGGATCGATCTCGCGCTGGCGGCGTCCTGCCACGATCAGCTTGAACAGTTCCCACACATCGGTGGACGTTTCGAAGTGATCGCGCCGGTCGCCCTTCAGGTGCACCACGCGGATCAGGTTCCACGACTGCAGCTCCTTCAGGCTGTTGCTCACATTCGAGCGCGCCACGCCCAGCGTGCTCGTGATCTCTTCCGCATCCATCGGGCGCGCCGCCAGATAAAGCAGCGCATGAATCTGCGCCACAGTGCGGTTCACCCCCCAGCGGGAGCCCATTTCGCCCCAGTGCAGCACGAAGCGTTCAGCGATCGGTTTCAGTTCCATGCAGACGATTCTACGCCTTCAGTAATTTCTGTCAACACAGAAATAATAGATTTCTTGATATTCCGGATCGCCAGCCAGACAATGAGTTCATAACAAAGGGAGAGTGACATGGCCAAAACTGCGCGCCTTGGCAGCATCGATATGCTGCGCGGGCTGGTGATTGTGTTGATGGCGCTCGACCACACGCGGGATTTCTTCGGTCCCGCCAACTGGGGGCCGGAACAGCTGGACCAGACCACGCCGGCCTGGTTCTTCACGCGCTGGATCACCCACCTGTGTGCGCCAACCTTCGTGCTGCTGGCCGGCAGCTCGGCTTTCCTGCGCGGGACCGGCTGCGGCATCCCGGCCCTTTCGCGCTACCTTTTGACGCGCGGCCTGATCCTGCTGGCACTGGAGGCGACGTGGATCACCTTCAGCTGGCAGTTCAGCTTCAGCGTGATTATCTTGCAGGTGCTGTGGGCGCTGGGTGCTGGCATGGTATTCCTGGCCGCGCTGGTGTGGCTGCCGAACGCGGTCATCGCGCTGGTCGCGGCGCTGCTGATCGTGCCGCATAATCTGCTGGACGCCATCCAGTCGAATAACCTGCTGTGGCAGGCCTGGCATCAGGGCGGCTTTACGGCGCTGGGCAGCGGCGGCTTCGGCATCGTGTTCGTGTATCCGCTGATGCCGTGGCTGGGGCTGATCGCTGCGGGCTATGCCATAGGCCCCATCTTCCAATGGCATGCCGCGCGCAGACAGCGTTTGCTGATTGGCGCGGGCGCCGTGCTGCTACTGCTTTTTGCCGCGCTGCGTAGCGGGAATTTCTATGGCGATCCGCAGCCGTGGTCGCCGCAGAACGCCGGGGCGATGTGGGACCTGATCTCCTTCCTGCGCGTGCAGAAGTATCCGCCGTCGCTGCTGTATATCTGCGTGACGATGGGCATTTCCCTGCCCCTGCTCGCGCTGTTCGAACACATCAAACCGGTGCCGCTGCTGATGCTGTTCGGCGGCTCGCCGATGTTCTTCTACGTGGTGCACATCGCGCTGATCCATTTCCTGGCCGGGCCGTACTACCTGTTCCGCTACGGCGGCTTCCCGCAGGGGAACCCGCTCGGGTTCACTTTCCCGCCCGGCTACGAACCGTCGCTGCCGGTGGTGTACGCGGCCTGGGTCTGCATGCTCGGCATCCTGTACCTGCTCACGCGCTGGTGGCGCCGGCGCAGGGCCGCAGCACCGGTGGCCGCCGGCATGCAGCCTTCCTGATCAGCGCCGTACAGTGTCCGCTTCGAAGAAGTCCTGGCGTTCACGCAATCTGGCCCGCTGGTCGGGCAAAGACTGCGGACTGCAGGCGGACGGATTTTCCACCGTCGATTTGCCGTCCACCAGCGAGTACAGCATCGTGCCGTTCTTGCCGCAATAGCGGACCAGGGCTGCCGCCTGGTCGTAGCGGATTTTCGGGCAGGCCCGGTTTTGCGGGTTGCAGGTCTGGAGGGTGGTCTTCTCAATATGCGCTGTTGGGTGAAAGTGCTGACCGTCAGGCTGATGAACAGGTCCTGCTGTGAGCGCGTGATTGCGCTCCACGAGCCCTCGCTACGGCTAAAGTAGAAATTCTCGAAGACCGGCGAGAATGCCACCCAGCCGTTGATGCGCGGCGCAGGAAACGCCCTGGCATACAGGCCTTCGCCGTTTTTCTCGTTACGCTCCGAGTCCAGGAAGCCCAGCGCAAGCGGAGGCCGGCCGGGCAGGGACAGGCTGTAGTGGAAGTCGTAGCTCTTGATATACGACCTGTTTCCTTCGGGCGTCAATGCAGAATAATAGACGCTGCGCACATTCGCGCTGATGCTGCCTTCTGCGCCCGCATACAGCTGGTCCGAGCCATGATCTGAGGTTCCAGCGTACGTGGCGCAGCCACTCACAACAATCCCTGCCAACAATGCAATCCCGATCCGCATTCATCCTCCTTGATGTCGCCGGATAGCAGATTGTCATGATAATTGCATTTCAGCAAGTGTTCATCAGGGCCTGGTGCGCCCTTTGGCGGAGGGGCCGGACGCTTCTTCGAACACATACTCATGCTGCCCATCGCGCGCGATCAGCACGCGCTTGCCGTTGCGCTTGCCGGCCACCAGCTCCAGGCCCATGAAGGCCGCATCCAGCGTGGCAAACGAAGCGCTGCCGTCATCGTTGCGGCGATAGCCGACCGCCGAGCGCCATTCGCCGACGTCGAACACCACCTCCCTGCCGCTGCGCTTCACGGCCAGGCTGCCCAGCTCGGGGCTGCGGTAGCTGCCGGCCAGCAGCGCCATTGCATCGGCCGGGATCGGCAAGACCTGCCGTCCGCGGAACTCGTCCACCTCGGTGGCCTCGCGCTGAACGGAGACGCGCACATCCTCCTGCGCTTCCGGCTTGCCGTCGTACAGCACTTCCAGCAGGCGCCGCAACAGGGGACGCTGCAGCTTGTAGCCGTCGTCCGAGTTTGTCAGCAATACAACGCCGGTGCCGGTATCGGGCAGCAGATAGAAATTGCTCTTGTAGCCGAACAGGCTGCCGCCGTGCGACAGCACCGGAATGCCCCATGCCTTCTCCATCGACAGACCCATGCCGTAGGTGGCGTCCTCACCTTCGGCCACCTGCGGCTCGCGGCGCTTCAGCAGGTTCTCGGCCGATACCAGCTGCCGCCCATCCTGCAGCCTGCCCTGCAGCGCTTCCAGCTGCACATAGCGGATGAAGTCGTGCGCCGAGGTCCACACGCCGCCAGCGGGGCGGTGCGGCACCACCGAATAGTTCATATCCATCGGCATCACCACGGTCTTGTTGTAAAGATTGCGGCCGTGAGGGCTGGCGTGGTTGGCGCGCTGGGCCTGGGCCATGTCGAAGGTGGTGTCGTGCATGCCAAGCGGCTTGAACACGCGCTCGCTCATCGCCTGGTCGTAAGCCTTGCCCAGTTCCACGCCGGGGTGGGCGAGATGGCCGCCGATATAGCCTGCGGCGGCCGCCATCAGATTGTTGTACTGGAAGACTTCGCCGAAGCCGCTGGTGGGCTTGTTCGTCGCCAGCATGGCCATCGACTGCGCCGGCGTCACGTTCCTGTACTCGAACAGCCATTCGAAGTCCTGGCGCGGCAGGCCGGTGCAGGCGCACACCAGGTGCCGCACCAGCACCTGGCGCGTGGTCGCCTCGTCGCCCAGGCGGAACGCCGGATACAGCTCGACTACCGGCTGGTCCCAGCGCAGCTTGCCCTGGTCGGCCAGCGTGGACAGCAGCAGCGTGCTCATGCCCTTGGTGTTCGAGGCGGCCATGAACAGCGTATGCGCATCGACCGGCGCGGCCTTGCCCTGCTCGCGCACGCCGATGCCGCCTTCATACACGATGCGCCCCTGTTCCAGCACCGCAAAGCCGACGCCGGGCACCTGCGCCTCCCTCATCGCCTGCTGCAGAAAGTCGCGCAGCGCGGCGATGCGCGCTTCGGTCAGGGGCTGCGGCTGGCGTCCCGCAAAGGTTTCGCGTACATAGCCGCTGGGACGCAGGCTTTGCGACATCAGTCTCAATGCCGCGCTGCGCTTTTCCGCAGCCTGTTCGGCGCCGTCGATGAGCAGCACCGTCCAGTCCGCGCCGCGGCGCATGGCCATGGCGGTCAGCGCCAGCCGTTCGTTGGGCGAGGTGTCGTAGTCGAAGACCTTGCGCTCATCCCATCCGTTGCGGGCGCTGCGCGGCGTGGCCACACGCACGGCGTGTTTCTCGTCCGGACGGTAGCGCGCCCACGCCTCGCGCACGGCGGCCGCCGCATCGGCGGCCTTCAGATCGATGACGGCGGCACGCAAATCGCCTTCAGGCGAGACCAGCACCAGCGCTTGCGGATCGCGGCGCACGGTCCAGTCGCGCGGCCCCTGCACTTGCGTGCCGGCGGCGCTCAACAGGGAGCTGTCGGCGGACAGTTTGCCGGTAAAGGTGGCATCGGCGGGTTCGACGGCGGACGCGGTAACCAGCGTCAGGGCGAGAATTGCGGGCACGAACAGACGGACTAGGCTCATCATGGCTCCCGGAAAAATGACATGCACGTTGATATCAACATGGCAAGAGTTTTATCTTGTCATTGCCGGCAGGGCGTGTCAATTACAGCCGGTTCAGAAAGCCGTCGCGGTGCACATTGGTCATCGCCTGTACCCAGCCCGGATAGGACGGCGCCAGCGCCGTGGCGGCATCCAGCTGCGCCAGGTCTTCCGGCGCCAGCCTGAGCTCCAGCGCGCACAGATTGTCCGCCAGCTGGGACGGCCGGCGCGCGCCGACGATGATGCTGCTGACTGCCTGCTGCTCCAGCAGCCAGGCCAGCGCCACCTGCGCCACGCTGACCTCATGGCGTGCGGCGACCGGCTCCAGCGCATCCAGCACGCGCCAGCCGTGATCGGCGGCGACCGGCGGGAAATCCAGGTGCAGGCGGCGCGACGCCGGATCGGTGCTGCCGCCGCCGCGCAGCATCTTGCCAGTCAACAGTCCGCCCGCCAGCGGGCTCCACGCCATCAGGCCAAGCTGCCGGTCGCACACCAGCGGCAGCAGTTCGCGTTCGATGTCGCGCACGGCCAGCGAATAACAGGCCTGCACCGACACGAACGGCGACCAGCGCTGCAGGGCTGAAATGCCGAGCGCCTTGGCGACCTGCCAGGCGGCCAGATTGGAGCAGCCAAGGTAGCGGATCTTGCCGGCGCTGACCGCATCGTCCAGTGCGCGCAGGGTTTCTTCCAGCGGCGTCAGCGGATCGAAGTTGTGGATCTGGTACAGGTCGATGTAGTCGGTGCCAAGGCGGCGCAGGCTGGCGTCCAGGGCACGCGTAAGGTGCAGGCGCGACTGGCCGGCATCGTTCGGACCGGAGCCCATCGGCGCATGGAACTTGGTGGCGACGACAACGGCGTCGCGGCGGCCCTGCAATGCCTGGCCGAGCAGGATTTCGGATTCGCCTGCACTGTACACGTCGGCCGTGTCGATGAAGTTGATGCCGGCATCGAGCGCCATGTCCACCAGTTGCGTGGCTTCGGCTTGCGCCAGTCCGCCGACCTTGTCGTATGGCGGCGTGGCCGCGCCGCCGAAAGTCATGGCGCCAAGACAGAAGCGGGAAACGATCAAACCGGTATTGCCCAGCCGGCGGTATTGCATGGCTAACTCCTCAAAAACGTGATGCCGGAGTGTAGAATGGGCGCGCCTTTTACCACCATGCTGTACCGTCCAGAACTCATGCGCAAGCGTCCGAAATGAACGGCGATCCTTTATCCGACGTGCTTTCCCTGCTGCAGATCCGCAGCGGGACACCGGTGCGCATGCTGGCCGGCGGCGACTGGTCGCTACGCTTTCCTGCCTATGACTATCTGAAGGTTATCGCCGTGCCGAAGGGACGGTTGTGGGTGCAGGTGGAAGGATCGCCCCCGTGCTGGCTGGAGGCTGGCGATTGTCTGCTGATGCGCAGCGCGCGCTCTTATGTGACGGCCAGTGCGCCGCGGCTTGTTCCTCTTGATGGTCCTGCTCACTTTGCCGCGCTTGCGATGCAGGATGGCTGTTTTGCATGGGGCGGCGCGGCTACGCTGGAGATGGTGGCGGGACGCTTCGATTACGATCGGGCCCAGCAGCCATTGCTGGAGGCGCTGCTGCCGCCGCTGCTGCATCTGAAGGGTGAATCGCCGGCCGCCTCGTTGCTGCGCCAGCTGCTGGAGTTATTCCGCCACCAATCGTCCGCCGATGCGCCGGGGCAGCGCGTGGTCGCGGCCGGGATGGCGCGCATGGCGCTGGTGCAGGCGCTGCGCGCAGACGTTGGCCTGGGTGCCGATGGGCGCGCTGGTTGGCTGGCTGCGCTGGGCGACGCGCAAATCGGCGCCGCGCTGCGCAGACTGCACGGCGATCCGTCGCGGCGCTGGACCGTGTCCGGCCTGGCGGCCGAGGTGGGCATGTCCCGCTCCTCGCTGGCCCTGCGCTTCAAGCAGATGCTGGGCGTGGCGCCGCTGCAGTATCTCCAGCAATGGCGCATGCAACTGGCGCAGCGCGCGCTGGTGGATGACGAGGTCGCTGTCGGCACGCTCGCCTACCGCCTTGGCTACGCCTCCGAAAGCGCGTTCAGCGCCGCCTTCAAACGTCACACGGGGCTGGCGCCGGCTCACTACCGTCAGTCGCGCGCGCATCCGGCTGGCTGATCTCCCTGCTCAGCAGGCCATATACCTGCTGGGCGTGCGCTTCGATCGCCGGGTCGAAACCGCCATGGCGCAACAGCGCAATGCCATTGGTCCGGCGCATCACGCCCGGCTCCAGCAACAGCTCTCCATCTTCCCCTGCCTCCACCCGCAGCGCCTGCAGGCGATCGGCGAGCAGGCTTGCCAGCACCAGGTTGTGCGACGAGACCAGCACGATGTTTTTTGCCGCCAGTGCGTGCAGCACGGCTGCGCCCGCGGAAACGGATTCCAGGTGATTCGTGCCGCGGAAAATCTCGTCGATGAGGAAGACCGTGCGCTGGCTGCTGTCCGCGATGGCCAGCATTTCCTTTGCCCGGCGCAGTTCGGCGAGGTACAGGCTTTCGCCTTGCTGCAGCGCGTCTTCACTCTTCATGCTGGCGCAGACAGGCGTCAGCGGTGCGCTGGCTGACCTGGCGTAGCAGAAGCCGAACGCTCGGGCGGTGAGCAGGTTGAGCCCAATCGTTCGCAGCAGGGTGCTTTTGCCGCTGCCGTTCTGGCCCGAGATAAACGCGCCGTTTTCCAGCGCGATGGTGAGCGGCTGGGGACTTCCCAGCAAGGGGTGGACGACTTGCTGCAGGTCGATTGTGCCGGCCTGCCTGGCCCAGCAGAAGGTGGATGCCGCTTGCAGGTGGCTGGCCAGGGTGTGGTCGGCGTCCATGTCCGACACCAGGTGGTAGCTGTCGCGCAGCAGGCCGGTATTGGCGGCGACCAGGCGCCTGGTGCGGAAGTAGTGCTTCAGGTTGTCGAGCAGGATCCAGTCGAGGTATTCGCTGGCCAGCGGAAGCCTGGCCAGAACGGTTCGGGCGAGCTGGCGGCGCAGCTTTGCCGCTTCGGATGCGGCCGGGTGGAAGGGAGCCAGCAATGGCGTGTCCTGAATGGCGGCCAGCGATGCGTGGGCGTGCAGCATGGCTTGCAGCGAATGGACTACGGACTGCCACATCTGCATGCGGCCATGGTAGGCGACCTGGAGCGCCATCAGCAGCAGCCAGGCGCTTAGCGTGACGGTCCATAGCGGCCACCAGAACAGGCCGGAAATGGCGGTGAGCAGGAAGACGACTGGCAGGAGCCAGAGATGCGGCGCCCAGCGCGGCGCCAGGTCGCCGGCCGGAGCGCTGGAAACGTCGCCCGGTGGCGCGCAGGCAGCGCTGCTGGCAGCGGCGAAAAGATGTGGCGCGACGGATGTGGTGCCCTCCGACAGGGGGCGGCAGGCGGCGGACACCGCCGCGTTCAGCGTGCCGTCCGCAAGCAGCGCCTGGATACGCTGGCGGGTGACGGCAATGCCTGCTGCAGCTGCATCGGCAGCGGCGAGCGGCGCCGTCGCGGCTGCGCCGAGGCGCAAGCGGCGGCGGAGGGAGCCGCGAGCGAAGGGGCTGGCTTGCGGTGCGATGTGCTCGCAATACTGATCCAGCAGCAGGTCGTTCCAGGTCTGATCGTCAATGCCCATACCGCCGATGATATAGGCGATTGTCAAATAATCAATAGCAGAACGGACAGCCGCGGACGGACGCGGACAGCCTGTCCGCCACCGTCCACACTATAAAAATCAATCACTTAGCAGCTGGCACAGTTCGTGCAATATCAGCAATCAAATCAATTCACACGAAGAACGACATGATCCGCGACACCTCACATCAAGACGCCGTCATCGCCCCGCCGTCCGGCCTGAAGACGAAGCGCCGGGCAATGCTGATCATCGGCGCGCTGGCAATCGCCGGCGCCGCCTACGGGCTGCTGAAGACCTGGGGCAGCAGCGAACATTCCGTGAACGCCTCCCGCCTGCGTATCGCCGAAGTCACGCGCGGCACGCTGATCCGCGACGCCGCCGTCAACGGCCGCATCGTGGCCGCCGTCAGCCCGACCCTGTATTCGACCGCCCCGTCCACCGTCACGCTGAAAGTGCACGCCGGCGACACCGTGAAGAAAGGCGACGTGCTGGCCGAACTGGAGTCGCCCGACCTGACGGACGAACTGAAACAGGAACAGTCGCGCTACAACGAACTGGCGGCTGAAGTGGAACGCCAGAAGATCCTGGCCCGCAAGCAGAAGCTGGCCGCGCAGCGCGAAGCCGACACCGCCGAAATCGAGCGCGTCTCGTCCATGCGCACGCTGCAGCGCTATGAAAGCGTGTCCAACGAAGGCGTGGTGGCCAAGATCGACCTGCAGAAAGCCAAGGACGCGGTGGCCGCCGCCGACATCCGCGCCCGCCACACCAAGCAGGCCGCCGACCTGGAGGAGGACAACGTGGCGCTGGAACTGAAAACCAAGACCGCCCAGCTGGAGCGCCAGAAGGCCGCCCTTTCCAATGCCCAGCGCCGGGTGGACGAACTGACCGTGCGCGCGCCGGTGAACGGCTTCATCGGCACCCTGTCGGTGGCCAACCGCAGCGTGGTGCAGGCCAATGTACCGCTCCTGACGCTGGTGGACCTGAGCCAGCTCGAAGTCGAACTGGAAGTGCCGGAAACCTATGTGAACGACCTGGGCATCGGCATGACGGCGGAAATCGAAGTGGCCGGCGTGAAGACCACCGGCAAGCTGTCCGCGCTGTCGCCGGAAGTGGTGAAGAACCAGGTGCTGGCGCGCGTGCGCTTCAACGACAAGCAGCCGGAAGGCCTGCGCCAGAGCCAGCGCGTATCGGCGCGCCTGCTGATCGACGAGAAACCGAATGTGCTGATGGTGCAGCGCGGCCCGTTCGTGGAATCGGAAGGCGGACGCTATGTATATCTGCTGCAGAACGGCCTGGCCGTGCGCACGCCGATCAAGATGGGCGCCACCAGCGTCAGCGCTGTCGAAATCATCAGCGGCCTGAAACAGGGCGACAAGATCGTCATCTCCGGCACCGAAAACTTCGAGAACGCAGCGCGCGTCTCGATCAATCAATAAACGAATCCATAAACCAATCTCAACGCATAACCCACACAGGAGCACACCATGCTGCGCATGCAAAACCTGAGCAAAGTCTATCGCACCCACATGATCGAAACCCATGCGCTGCGCGGCTTCGAGATCGAAGTCAAACAGGGCGAGTTCGTTACCGTGACCGGTCCTTCCGGTTCCGGCAAAACCAGCTTCCTCAACATCGCGGGCCTGCTGGAAGACTTCACCAGCGGCGAGTACATCCTGGACGGCATCAACGTCAAAGGCATGGACGACAACGCCCGCTCCCGCCTGCGCAACGAGAAACTGGGCTTCATCTTCCAGGGCTTCAACCTGATCCCCGACCTGTCGCTGTACGACAATGTGGACGTGCCGCTGCGCTACCGCGGCTTCAATGCGGCCGAGCGCAAGGAGCGCATCACCGACGCCCTGACCAAGGTCGGCCTGGCCTCGCGCATGAAGCACTATCCGGCGGAACTGTCCGGCGGCCAGCAGCAGCGCGTGGCGATTGCACGCGCCCTGGCCGGCTCGCCCAAGCTGCTGCTGGCCGACGAACCGACCGGTAACCTGGACACCCAGATGGCGCGCGGCGTGATGGAGCTGCTGGAAGAGATCAACGCCGAAGGCACCACCATCCTGATGGTGACCCACGATCCGGAACTGGCGCAGCGTTCGCAGCGCAACGTGCACATCATCGACGGCCAGGTGTCCGACCTGGTGCGCAAGTCGCCCACGCTGGTCGCCAAGGAGGCCTGATCATGATCCAGTATTACTTCATGCTGGGCGTGCGCAGCCTGCGCCGCAACCCGGCACTGACTGCGCTGATGGTGCTGATCCTGGCCGTCGGCGTGGCCGCCAGCGTCTCCACGCTGACCATCCTGCACGTGATGTCCGGCGACCCGTATCCGCAGAAAAGCGGCCGCCTGATCGTGCCGGTGGTGGACAACGGCCCGACCGAAGGCTATACCCCGGGCGATGAGCGCAACGACAACCAGGCTTCCTATACGGACGCCGTGAATATCCTGAACAGCAAGCAGGGCGACCGCCGCACCGTGCTGTACGGCGTGGCCGGCTCGCTGGAAGCGGCGCGCAACGATATAGGCGTGTTTACCGTGGAGGGTCTGGCGCCCACGCGCGACTTCTTCGATATCTTCGAAGTGCCCTTCCTGTATGGCCAGCCGTGGAGCGCTGCCGAAGACAAGGATGCGAGCGACGTGGTGATCCTGAACCGCAAGCTGTCGGAAAAACTGTACGGCGCCGTCAACCCGACCGGCCAGCGCGTGCGCCTGATGGGCAACAACTACCTGATCGTGGGCGTGATCGACACCTGGCGTCCGGTGCCGCGCGTGCACCGCATCATCGGCGGCGAAGGCGCTTTCGGCGACGAGGACGAATTCTTCATCCCCTTCAGCACCGCCATCCGCCATGAACAATCGCACAACGGCAGCATGAACTGCACCAGCTACCGCGAACCGGGCTGGCAGTCGCTGCTCAATTCCGAATGCACCTGGCTGCAGGTATGGGTGGAACTGCATTCGGCCAGCGACCGCGCCAACTTCCAGAACTGGCTCGATGCCTACGCCTCCGAACAGCGCAAGCTGGGCCGCCTGAAACGCGCAGCGCCGAACGTGCAGTACAACGTGATGGAATGGCTGGAACACCTGAAGGTGGTCGGCAAGGACAGCCGCATCTCCGCCTGGCTGGCCTTCGGCTTCCTGGTCCTGTGCCTGGTGAACACCATCGGCCTGCTGCTGGCGAAGTTCTCGGTACGGGCGCCGGAAATCGGCGTGCGCCGTGCACTGGGCGCCTCGCGCAAGGAAATCTTCACGCAGTTCCTGATCGAGAGTGCGGTGGTCGGCCTGGTGGGCGGTGTGCTGGGCCTGATCCTGGCCATGGGCGCTTTGTCCCTGATCGGCAGTATTTCCAAGCAGCTGGCGGTGGTGACCAGCATGGACTGGATGATGCTGTTCGTGACCTTCGCCATGGCGGTATCGGCCGCGGTGCTGGCCGGCCTGCTGCCGACCTGGCGCGCCTGCCAGGTCACGCCGGCCCTGCAACTCAAATCCCAGTGAGGCAATCATGGAAATCAAACCTATCTTCTCGGCGCTGATGCGCAGCCGCACCGGCCCGATCCTGGTGGCGGTGCAGGTGGCGCTGTCGCTGGCCATCCTGGCCAATGCACTGCATATCGTCAACGTGCGCCAGGCGGTTTCGGCGCGTTCCTCCGGCCTGGCGGCCGAGGAAAGCACCTTCAGCCTGCGTTCGCGCCCACTGCGGGCCGGCGGGCATGAAGAACAGATCGCCACGCAGCGTGCGGAAATCGCTGCGCTGCGCGCCGTGCCGGGCGTGGTCTCGGTGGCGCAGACGATGCAGCTGCCGATGTCGCAATCGGGTAACTACAACAGCCTGGCCGCCAAGCGCGAACAGCTGAAGGAAAGCACCGGCGCCGCCGTGTACGTGACGCCCGATTCGCTGATCAAGACCTGGGGCCTGAAGCTGATCGAAGGACGCGACTTCAATCCGCAGGACGTGCTGGAAGTCGATCAGAACGTGAGCAAGGAGTTCCCGAACGCGGTCATCATCACCAGGGCGACCGGCGAACGCGTGTGGCCGGGCGCCGGCAGCTTTGTCGGCAAGACGCTGTATTTCGGCACCGGCAAGGATGCGCGCGAGGCGCGCGTGATCGGCGTGATCGAAAAGCTGCAGACGCCAGGCGCCGCCGTCGGCGACGATGGCGAAACCTCCACTATCATTCCGGCCCGCCTGACCAACGGCGGCCGCGTGATCTACGCGATCCGCGCCGAACCGGGCCAGATGGACCGCGTGATGCGCGACACCGAGCAGGCCGTGCGCAATCTGCACAAGGGCCAGGTGGTGGTGCGCACCAAGACCACGCTGGATGACCGCACCAGCCGCTACAAGGCCGACAATGCACTGGCATGGATGCTGATTACCGTCAGCGTGCTGCTGCTGATCGTGACCGCCAGCGGCATCGTCGGCATGGCCAGCCTGTGGGTCACGCAGCGCCGCAAGCAGATCGGCGTACGCCGTGCACTGGGCGCGCGCCGCGTGGACATCCTGCGCTACTTCGTGACCGAGAACGTGATGATTACCACCACCGGCATTGCCGGCGGCCTGCTGGGCGCCCTGGCGCTGAACCAGCTGCTGGTGAGCAAGCTGGAACTGGCGCGCCTGCCGGCCGAGTACATGATCGTCGGCGCCATCCTGTTCTGGGCGCTGGGTATTTTCGCGGTGTACGGCCCGGCATGGCGCGCAGCGTCGATTTCCCCGGCGCTCGCCACACGCAGCGCCTGATGTTATGCTTTCGGCATGCCTACCGTACTGATTATTGACGATAACGCCGCCGTCGGTGTCGCGCTCGAAGTGCTGTTCTCGCTGCACGACATCGATGCGCTGCACGCGGCGTCGCCGGAAGAAGGCCTGGCCCTGCTGGAGCAGCAGGGCGCAGGCATCGACCTGGTGATCCAGGACATGAACTTCACGGCGGACACCACGTCCGGCGAGGAAGGCATCGCCCTCTACCGCGAAATCCGCAAGCGCTATCCCGACCTGCCGGTGATCCTGCTGACCGCCTGGACGCATCTCGACGCGGCGGTCGATCTGATCAAGGCCGGCGCGGCCGACTATCTGGCCAAGCCGTGGAACGACCAGCGCCTGATCGCCACCGTGCAGAACCTGCTGGAGCTGGGACAGGCCAACCGCGCCCTGCGCCAGCGCCTGCAGGGCGACCTGCGCCAGCGGCGCGAACTGGAACGCTTCAAGCTGTGCGGCATGGTGTTTGCCGATCCGGCCACGGAACGCGTGGTCACACTGGCCTGCCAGGTGGCGCGCGCCGACGTACCGGTGCTGATCAGCGGTCCGAACGGCACCGGCAAGGAGCGCATTGCGGAAATCATCCAGGCCAATTCCTCGGTCAAGGATGGGCCTTTCGTGGTGCTGAATTGCGGCGCACTGCCGGGTGAACTGATCGAGGCGGAACTGTTCGGAGCGGATGCCGGCGCCTACACCGGCGCATCGAAAGCGCGCGAGGGCAAGTTCGAAGCGGCTGACGGCGGCACGCTGTTCCTCGACGAGATCGGCAACCTGCCGCTGGCAGGGCAGATGAAACTGCTGCGCGTGCTGGAGACCGGCCGCTTCGAGCGTCTCGGCTCGAATCGCGAGCGGCAGGTGAAGGTGCGCGTGATCAGCGCCACCAATGCCGACCTGCCGGCCATGATCCGGGCCGGGACCTTCCGCGAGGATCTGTACTATCGCCTGAATGTGATTGAACTGAAGCTGGCGCCATTGGCCTCGCGTCCGGGCGATATCCTGCCGCTGGCGCGCGGCTTCCTGGGCGCTTCGCGCCGCTTGCGGGCGGATGCGGAAGCGGCGCTGCTGGCGCACGGCTGGCCGGGCAATGTGCGCGAACTGAAGAATGTGATGGCGCGCGCCAGCCTGCTGGCGACCGGAGACGAGATCGTGGCGGCGGACCTGGGCCTGCCTGCGGCGGCGTCCAGCGCCAGCGGCACCGGGACCGATGCGGAGCCGGACCGCGAGGCGATCGTGCTGTCGCTGCACCGCGCCGGCGGTGTGGTCGCGCAGGCTGCCGCCGAGCTGGGGCTGTCGCGCCAGGCGCTCTACCGCCGCATGGAGCGGCTCGGCATCGCCCGTCCCTGATGTCCGCACCGCCGCCCTCCCCGCCGGATGCCGGCGCTCAAGAGACGCCGCGCATCAGCGCTGGCGCGGCGGCGCCGCAGCAGGCGGAGCCGCCGCTGGACAAGCGGCTGCGCCTGTCGCTGCTCACGCGCTGGTCGGCGCTGGTCGGCACGCTGCTGGCCATCGGCATCCTGATCGCGCTCGGCCTGATGGACCTGATGCCCGACCGTCCGCTGGTGGTGATCGCCATCTGCCTGCTGTGCGTGGTGCCGATCTCGATCATCACCATCCGCGTCCACCTGGAACAAACCCTGTCGCTCTACCGCGCGCTGACCGGCACCGTCACCAGCTACCGCGACGGCGACTTTTCCTTCAGCCTGCACTGGCCGCAGAACGACGAACTGAGCGACCTGGTGGCCGCCCACAATGAACTCGGCCACGTATTGCGAGACCAGCGCCTGGCCCTGGTCCAGCGCGAGCTGCTGCTGGACACCATGGTCCAGCACACGCCGGTGGCCATGCTGCTGGTGTCCGACAGCGGCGCCATCGTGTATGCCAACACCGCCGCACGGCAGCTGCTGCACCAAGGCCGCAAGCTGGAAGGTGCGCACCTGCAGGACATCATGGCCGCCGCCACGCCGGCCCTGCAGGAAGCCATGCAGCGCGGCGGCGACGGCCTGTTCACCAGCGGCGAAGCGGAGGAAGAGGAAGTGTTCCACCTCGCGCGGCGCAGCTTCAGCCTGAACGGACGCCAGCACGAACTGATCCTGCTGCGCCTGCTCACGCCCGAACTGCGCCGCCAGGAAGTGCAGACCTGGAAAAAAGTCATCCGCGTCATCAGCCATGAACTGAACAACTCCCTCGCGCCGCTGACCTCCCTCGCCCACTCCGGCGCCGAGCTGGTCAGGCGCGGTCAAACCGAACGCCTGCCGCAAATCCTCGCCACCATCGAGGAGCGCACGCGGCACCTGGAAAGCTTCATCCTCGGCTATGCGCGCTTCGCCAAGCTGCCGGCGCCGCGCCTGGAAGCGCAGGACTGGCAAGCCTTCCTCGACCATCTGCACGAACAGGTGCAGTTCACGCAGTCGGGCGAGATACCGGCCGAACCGGCCGCCTTCGACGCGGCGCAGATGGAGCAGGCCTTGCTCAATCTGCTGAAGAACGCGCATGAATCGGGGTCCGCGCCGGAAGACGTGAATCTCGACCTGCGGCGCATACAGGGCGTGGTGCGGATCGAAGTGTCCGACCGCGGGCCGGGCATGAGCGACGCGGTGCTGGCCAATGCGCTGGTGCCGTTCTACTCCACCAAGCGCAGCGGCACCGGCCTCGGCCTGGCGCTGGCGCGCGAAATCGCCGAGGCGCATGGCGGACGCATTACGCTGTCCAACCGCGATGGCGGCGGCCTCGCCGTCACGCTGGTGCTCCCCCTCTGATATAGCCTCTAGCCGCGCCCGTGTTCCATCTGGGCGCAGACCCCGGATGGGACAAACTGGTAAACTGGCGGCCATGCAAAACCGACGTTTCGACCAGCCCGGCCATCCTCCGGCCACCATTACCGAATTTGAAGGCATCCGCTCGCTGCACCTCGGCACCTCGTGGGTGCAGGGTGCGATGCGCCTGTCCAAACCCGACCACATCGAGCTCGAATACGTGCAGATGATGATGATGTGGATGCTGTTCCTGCAGCAGCCGCGCCACGTCGTGCAACTGGGGCTGGGCAGCGCCGCGCTGACCAAGTTCTGCTACCGCCGCCTGCCGCAGACCCGGGTGACGGCCATCGAACTCAATCCGAACGTGATCGCCATCTGCGAGGCCATGTTCGGCCTGCCGCCCAACGACGAGCGCCTGCAGGTGAAGGAGATGAACGCCATGGACTGGGTCACCGATCCGGCCAGGCACAACACGGTGGATGTGCTGCAGGTCGATCTGTACGACGAGGAAGCGCGCGGCCCGGTGCTGGATTCGCCCGAGTTCTACCAGGCCTGCGCCGACTGCCTGACGGCGGACGGCATCATGACCACCAACGTCTTCGGCGAAATCGGCAACTACGACCGCAACCTGAGCGCGATGTCGGAAGTGTTCGACGCCGTGGTGTGGCTGCCGGAAGTACACGATGCCAACATCGTGGTGCTTGCATTCAAGAAGTCACCGTCGCTGGATTTCAGCGAGCTGTACGAGCGGGCAGCGGCTATCAAAAAGCAATTGAACTTGCCCGCCAAAGGATGGGTTGATGGGCTGAAGGAGTGGATGCAGGATCAACTCTGAAGTTTTGCATAATGTTGCAAAAACCCCATAGTCACGGGCTTTCTTCGGAGCCTGCGGCACCACGAGGTTACTTTATTTCGCGTTGATACGCACGCAATATTGGTTTACGTGCACATTACGCAACAATTCGATACAAGCGCTTTTGCCTGTATCAGATGCGCGCGTTAGTATTTTTTTCAAGTTACCGTTTAGTAACTGCGAATAAAACACCAACGAGAGAACGCATATATGAATAAAGCCGCGCTTGCAGCACCGCAATTCCGTCGTACGCTTCTCGCCAGTGCCTTGCTGCTGGCAACCGCCAGCCAGGCCTGGGCCCAGACCGATACTCCCGAAGAACAGAAAGTGATCGTGCTCGGTTCCCGCTCCCCTGCCAAAACGGCGCTGGACACGGCCAACCCCGTCGGCCTGATCAGTCTGAAAGACATGGAAACCGCCGGTCCCCTGGAACTCGGCAAACTGCTGCAGACGCTGGACCCGTCCTTCAACTTCACCTCCACCTTCATTTCGGACGGCACCGACATCATCCGTCCCGCCACCCTGCGTTCGCTCGGCCCGGACCAGCTGCTGGTGCTGGTCAACGGCAAGCGCCGCCACCAGCAGGCGCTGGTGAACGTGCAGCAGACCGTGGGCCGCGGTTCGGCCGGTACCGACATCAACGCCATTCCGCTGTCCGCCATCCACCACGTCGAAGTGCTGCGCGACGGCGCCGCCGCGCAGTACGGCTCGGACGCGATTGCCGGCGTGATCAATATCGTGCTGAAGAAGAACGTGGGCGAGACCGCGCTGTCCGGCCAGCTGGGCACCACCGACAAGGGCGATGGCGACCTGATATCGGCCAGCCTGAACCGCGGCTGGGCCATCGGCGACCGCGGCTACTTCAACATGACGCTGGAAGGCCGCAAGCGCGACGAAACCAACCGCGCCGGCCTGGATACGGCGCGCGTGAATCCGCCGCGCGTCACGCAGCGCATCGGCGACTCGGACGCCAAGGATGCCTACCTGTGGTGGAATGCGGCCGTACCGGCCGATAACGGCGGCGAGTTCTACTCCTTCGGCGGCGTCTCCAAGCGCAAGGGCGACTCCTCCGGCTTCTTCCGCACCAAGGAGGACGGGCGCAATGTAACCGCCGTGTACCCGAACGGTTTCCTGCCGAACATCCGCACCACGGTGAAGGACTTCTCCGGCGCCATCGGCTTCCGCAAGGACCTGCCGGCCGACTGGGGCTTTGACCTCAGCCTGAACTTCGGCAAGTCGGAACTCGACTTCCGCGAAGCGAACACGATCAACGTGTCCTACTGGTACGAGCCGAAACCGGGCGGCGGCATCTATGCCGAATCGCCGCTGTCGGCCGATACCGGCAAGCTGAAATTCAACCAGACCACCTTCAACGCCGACCTGAAAGGTCCGATGAAGCTGGGCAGCGCCGACATCTACCTGGCGACCGGCTTCGAATGGCGGCGCGATAACTACGAGATCGAAGCGGGCGACCCGGTGTCCTACCAGTACGGCCGCACCAACAATCCGGCCATCGTCATCAAGGACCAGACCGGCGGCATCGCCGCTTCCGGCACCCAGGGCTTCCCGGGCTATACCCCGGCCACCGCCGTGGATGACGGCCGCCACAACATCGCGCTGTACCTGGACGTGGAGCACCGTCCGGTCAAGGAACTGCTGCTGGCAGGCGCCGTGCGCTATGAGAAGTACTCGGACTTCGGCAACACCACCACCGGCAAGATCAGCGCGCGCTGGGATCCGAACGAAATGATCGGTATCCGCGGTTCCGTGTCCACCGGCTTCCGTGCACCGGGCGTGCAGCAGGAGTTCTACAGCTCCGTTTCGACCAACCTGAATGCAGCCGGCATCCTGACCGAGACCCTGACTGCGCGCCAGAACAGCGCCGTGACCAAGGCACTGGGCATTGCGCCGCTGAAGGAAGAGACCTCGAAGAATGCGTCCATCGGCATGGTGCTGCGTCCGGCGAAGGATATGTCGCTGACCGCCGACCTGTACCGCATCAAGATCGACGACCGCATCGTGTTCTCCAGCGTGATCGAACCGGAAAAGAACGGCGGCCCGATCGCCAACGTGCTGATCCCGCTGAAAGTGGGCCAGGCACAGTTCTTCACCAACGCGGTGGACACCACCACCACCGGCCTGGATATCGTGGCCGAGAAGACCCTGCGCCTGCCGTCTTCGACCCTGGTGCTGTCCGGCCAGCTGGGCTTCAACAAGACCGAAGTCGATGGCCGCCACTCGACCTCCAGCATCCTGACCGGCACCCAGCTGTTCGACGATTCCCAGGTGACCCTGATCGAACATGGCCAGCCACGCAAGCACCACGTGGTTGCCGCCGACTACACCATCGGCCCATGGAACGCCACCGCACGCGCCAACTACTACGGCGAAGTGCAGGGCCAGGGCTTCACGCCGGGTTATATCCAGACCTGGGCCGCCAAGTGGCTGCTGGACATCACGGGCCGCTACAGCTTCAGCAAGAAGACCCATATCTCGGCCGGTATCAATAATGTGTTCGATACCTATCCGACCAAGTGGGACCCGGTCAAGGCGGCACCGTTCCCGCAACTGGGCTTCACCCATTGCTGGGAAACCTGCCCGTTCGGCATCAACGGCCGCTCGTTCTACGTGCGCGTCGATACCGCTTTCTAAGCACGGTAGCCTGACCTGCGGCGCCTTCGGGCGCCGTTTTTTTTATGGCTGTTTTTTCCTCGTCTAAGCGACGAGCAGGCCCAGTTCGCGCATCATTGCCGCTGCCTGTGAGGTCGAGATGACTGCACCCTTGAACTGGGCGTCGGTCACGCGCACACCTTCGATGGCGGCGCCGCGCAGGTCCGCGCCGGCGAACTTCGCCTGTTTCAGCACGGCGTTGCGCAGGCTGCCGCCTTCGAAGACCGCATCGCGGAAATCGCAGCCGGCCAGGTAGGCGTCCGAGAAATCCAGCTCCTTCAGCGTAGCGCCCTTGAAGGAGAAGCCGCGCAGATCGGCGCCGATCAGCAGCGTCTCTTCGAACTGCAGGCCGAGGTGCGCCACTTCCTCGAACGAGGCGCCGGTCAGCTTGCAGCTCCTGAACGAGGCGGAGGCCAGCTTGGCGCGCCGCCACTTGCTGTTGTTCAGATCGCAGCCGCTGAACTGCGCATCGACGGCATCGACGGATTCGAAATCGGCGCCGCCGGCGCGGCAGCGCAGCCATTTGCTGCCGGCCAGTTTGCTGGCAAAGAGTACGGCGTCGGCAAAGGTGCAGCGTTCGAAGGTGCAGCCTTGCAGTTCCATGCGCGACAGATCTTCACCGTCGAAGCATTCGTCTGCAAAGTACTGCTGGGATTGCGCGAGGGCGCGCTGGAGATCGTCGCGGTTCATGGGCGGCGATTGTAGCTTACTCGAACTGGGTATTGCGCGCGGGGCGGCGATACTTGAAGATATCCTCAAACTTCGTGGAGATCGGTATGGACGAGAATCAGATGCGCGGCGAACTGCGCGAACTGGCGCGCGCACTGCGCAAGGTGCACAAGGCGGTGGCCGAGATTGAACTGCAATACGTTGGCGCGCCGGTGAATGCACTGGAGCAGCTGCAGATCCTGACCAATCATCCGCAGTTGCTGTGGCTGCAGAAGTTGTCGGCCCTGATGGCGGAGCTGGATGAGTGCATGGAGGAGCCGGACATGGCAGCTGCCGATATTGCGGCGCGCTTCCGTACCGTGATCGAACAGCTGCTTGGTCCGCGCGCCGCCATCGACGAGGAATTCCGCCGCCGCTACAGCACCCTGCTGCACGACGGCCCGGACGTGGCCATCGCCCACGGCGCCCTGCGCGCTGTTCTGGCACGCCTGCCCTCCGCCGCGGAGTAAGCACAAGCCGCGCGGCCTTCCTCGCGGCTGGCTGCCCTGCCGCAGGACGCTCAGGCCAGGCTGATCTCCGCTGCCGGCCGCACCTCTGCGCCGGCCGTCGCCAGCGCCGCATTGTGCGCGGCGATGATCTGTGTTGCGGTGGCGCCGCCGCTATCGACGGTCGAATGCGCATCGGAAGCCAGCGCTACCTGATAGCCCAGCGCGGCGGCCCCGCGTACGGTCGCATCGATGCAGCAATCCGTCTGCTGACCGCAAATCACCAGCCGCTGCGCATCGCCCAGCACCTCGCGCAGCGAAGTAGCTTCAAACGCATCCGGCCGCGTCTTCCTGACCCGCGCATCATCAGCGCGGACCGACAAGCGCGAATCCAGCGTCCACGCCTCGCTGCCATACTGCAGTGGGCCGCCCTGCTCCTCATGCTGCACAAATACCACCGGCGCGCCGGCCGTCCGCGCCTTCGCAAGCAGCCCGTTCACGCGCTCGATCAGCCCAGCGACGCCATAGGCTTCCTCCTCGCCTTCGCACAGCGCACGCTGCATATCCACCACCAGTAAAGCCGCCTTCATCTTCCGCCTCCGTGCTATTCTGCGGCTATGCGCGCCGCCTGCCTGGTTCTGCTGTCCGCCGCCGCTGCGAACACCGCAGCGGGTCAGACCACGTCCCTGCAAAGGGATATCCTGCAAGACTACTACCGCAACCTGCCGGACGCAAAAATCAGCGCAGCCATCCGCGCGGCCATCGACGAGCAGCCATCAACGTCCGCCCTGACCCACGCCGGCTTCAGCGCAGCCCGGACGCCCCAGGCCAGCCAGTATGCGGCATTCAGCAAGGCCCTCGACGAGGCGCGTATCCCCTTCTGCCTGCACGCCGACGGCCTCAAATTTCAGCCTACCTCGATTGGCCCCATCGGCGTTGTCGGAGTATATGCACTGCCGATGGTGGCGGTCGCCGCGCTGCGCGGCAAGTGCAAATTATGATGCGCGCGCTTTGGATCTTGTCCGCGCTGCTGTGGCGCCCTCCGGCCACCGCAGCGGAGCCCTTGCCCGCACACCTGACCGGCACCTGGGCCACAGGCGCATCGCTGTATGACGGAACGGAGGCGCAGAGCGAAATGTATATTCCGGCCGAGGGCATCGGCATCGCCGCCGGCTCGACACCAGCCGCGCGCCGGGTGGACGGCAGCGATGCCGGAAGGCCAGCGCCGCGCGCAATCATCGGCATCGCCTTCCATACCTCGCTGCAGGGCGAGGTGCTGGTCCTGCAGCCCTTCCTGCCCGATCCCAAGGAGCGCAAACCTGCGTCCGCGAACCGGGTTATTCTTTGCCGTCACGAGGCCGGCACGCTCATCCTGACCTGCACCGGCGGCGAAGGGGTGCCGATCGTCATGAAGCGGCGCAGCGAAGAGATTCCGGACCAGATAAAGACGATGATCGGGCAAATTCCGGCTACCGGTTCACCCTAAGCAGATAGCGATATCAGAGGCTGGATCAGCGTATCTCTTACGTAGTTTACATACGCGCTGGGCCACTTCCAGCGTAGTTGTCTATATTTGTATGAACTCGTATGAATATATATAAAAGTTACCGCTATCACTGTACAAAGCATTGCGCGGCCCGGTTGGCGGCGGTATATTTCGTGGCCCCATTTTGTTGTTATCTCACAACAATATTGCCAATAACGCCACGATGTCCCACGTATTCTTACAACAACGCGAACGCTTCCGCGCCGCCACGATCAAGCGCCTCGGCCTGAGCGACGAACTGTTCGACCAGTTCAACCGCATCGTCGCGCCGTTTGCGCAAAATGTGCGCTTCCGCAAAGGGGACTACCTGCAGCGTGCCGGTGAACCGGCGCTGGCGGCATTCTGGCTATCGGGCGGTGTCGCGCGGCGCGGCATGATCACCAGGGACGGCGCCGACCTGACCATGGGTTTCGCCACCGACGGCGAACTGTGCGTGTCGCACCATGACCTGCTGGCCGGCGAAAGCAGCCAGCCGGCACAGGAATTCATCATTGCGGAATCGGCCGTCAGCGCCGTGCGGCTGGAATGGACAACCATGCGCCGCCTACGCGAGCGGCACGACTTCATGCGCGAGTATTACATGAAGGTGTCCGAACACACGCTGAAGCGCTATTCGGAAAGCTGCTACATGCGCAGCATATCGTCGGCGGAAGACCGCCTGCGTGCCTTCCGTGAATTCAATCCCGATCTGGAGGAGCGCATTTCGCAAAAGGCGCTGGCCTCCTTCCTCGGCATCACGCCCCAGTATATGTCAACCCTGCTGCGTCGCGCTCACTCTCGCGACGAATCAGCTGCGACAGGTAGGCCGGCGTAATCTGCAGATAAGACGCCAGCACCTTCTGCGAGATGCGGCGTTCCAGGCCAGGATAATCCTGGCGGAAGATCGACAGGCGCTCCTCGGCGTCGAAGGCGCTGTGCGTCACGAAGCGGCGCGCCTGGCTGCCCAGCGCATGCTCCAGCAATCCCGTGTGATACTCCAGCAGCGAGCTGCTTTCGCGGCGCACGCGGCATACCGCCTGCCAGTCGAAGCGATAGCCGTTCACCGCCGTCTCGGCCACGATAAAGCTGTCCACCGGCTGCTGTTCCCTGAATTCGAGATAATCCTCGTAGGCGTTTGCGCCCTGCCCTTCGGTGGCAAAGCGCATCGTGATCTCATTGCCCGTTTCGCTGACATAGCCCACGCGCGCGACGCCGCTGGTAAGCCAGAAGACTTCACGCGCAGTCTGTCCGGCACGCTGCAGCAGTTCCCCGCGACGCAGGCTGAAAGGCGCGGCCAATGGTGCAATGGACAGGCTGGCCTCGTCGTAAACACGTTCGTTGAGGCCATAGCGCGCCATCATGTCCGCCTTGTAGTGCTGGCGGTGGCGCAGGAAGTGCTGGTTCATTTTCGCGGAAATCCTTGCTGATTCATTAAGCTTCAAACATTCTAGGAAAATGTTGCAAGCCTGATGTTCAACTGGTTGAAGAATGCGAAAAAAAACTAGCGGTTACGCTTTCTATTTTCATATGCGAACAGGTGAATCACGGCCGCCAGCCGTTTGACCAGCCCCTCCAGCTGTTCGGACGGCACCTGGGCATAGCCCAGCATCAGCCCCTGCCACGGCGATTCGCCCTGGACAGACTGCACGCTGAGGGCATTCACGATGATGCCCTCGTCACGCGAGCGCTCGCTGATCGCCACGTCGGACAGCGACGGGTCGCGAAAGCGCAGCGCCAGGTGCATGCCGGTCGAACAACCGTGCACTTCGGCGATATTCCCCAGATGGGTTTCCAGCAGCGCCACCAGCACATCGCGCCGCTGGCGGTACACGCGGCGCATGCGGCGCAGGTGCAGGGCGAACTGTCCGCTGCGCAGGAACTCGGCCAGGGCCAGCTGTTCGGCGGGGCGTCCGCGCGACACGGCCTGTGCCAGCATCACGGCCAGGGGCTGGGCCAGTTCCGGCGGCACCACCAGATAGCCGAGGCGCAGGCTGGGGAACATGGTCTTGCTGAAGGTGCCGCAATACAGCACCGGCGCGCCGGGCCGCAGGCCCTGCATGGCCGACAGCGGCGGGCCATCGTGGCGGAATTCACTGTCGTAATCGTCCTCGATGATGAGAGCGCCGGCGGCGCGTGCGCCGTCGATCAGGTCCACGCGCCGCTGCAGCGAGAGCACGGTGCCGGTCGGGTACTGGTGCGAGGGCGTGGTGTAGATCATTTTCGGCGGACGCTCGCGCCAGTCTTTCGCGCCCGGCGCCAGGCCGTCTTCATCGACGGGAATGCCTTCGATGTGCAGGCCGGCGGAACGGAAGGCGGCCAGCGCACCACCGTAGCCGGGGTTCTCCATCCAGACCGTGTCGCCTTCGTCGGCACAGGCGCGGGCACACAGATCGAGGCTGCTCTGGCTACCGTCCGTGATGAAGACCTGTGCCGCTTCGCAGATTACGCCGCGCGAGGCGCGCAGGTAGTCGGCTACCGCTTCGCGCAGGATCATTTCGCCGCAGGGGTCGCCGTAATTCAGTTTGTCCGACGGCAGATCGCGCCAGGCGCGGTCCAGCAGGCGGCGCCAGAGGACGATGGGGAAGCTGTCCAGGTCCGGCACACCCGGCACGAAAGGCAGGCCGATGCTGGCGCCCGTGGTGACGCGGCGCAGGTTGCGTGCACGTTTCGACAGTCCGGCTTGCGGAATGGGGGCCGCGCGGCGTTCGGTCTTGGCCGCCGCCGCGGCGACGATAGTGCCGCGGCGGTCGGTAATCACGAAGCCTTCGCTGGCCAGTTGCTCGTAGGCGTACAGCACGGTGTTGCGCGCCACCCCCAGCTCAGATGCCAGTGCGCGGGTGGCGACCAGGCGTGTGCCGGCGGCCAGTTGGCCATCGCGGATGGCGGCGCGCAGGCATTCGTGCAACTGGCGCTGGCGCGGCCAGGCATGGTGTCCGTGTTGTTCGGTGAAGCGGGAAAGCAGCAAGGCGTAGTCCATTGTGGCTCCATCAAATCGCGCATGACTGGACCTGTTAGCGGAGCCAGCACGGCAATTATAGTGCGGCCATGAACAAACCACTTGCTCCCAGTGCGCGCACGCAGGTGCGCCGCCTTCCTCTCGCGGCCTCGTATGACCGCGATCTTGTCAACGCCATCGTCGATGAGGCTTATGTGTGCCATATCGGCTTCTCCGATGCGCATGGGGTGCACTGCATTCCGACTGCCTGCTGGCGCGAGGGGGCGTATCTGTATATTCACGGGTCGAACGGATCGCGCATGCTGAAACGGCTGCTGGAACAGGATGCCTGCGTGACCATTACCCATGTGGACGGGCTGGTGCTGGCGCGGGCGGCGTTCAATCACACCATGAACTATCGCTCGCTGATGGTGTATGGACGGTTTGCCGAGGTGGCCGGGGTTGAAAAACATGCGGCGCTCGAGGCGCTGATGGAGCATCTGGCGCCGGGGCGGCAGCCGCTTGTGCGGGCGGGGAATGAGAAGGAATATGCGGCGACTACGGTGCTGCGTATTTCGCTGGATGAGGCGGCGTGCAAGACGCGCAGCGGCCCGCCGAAGGATGATGCGCAGGATATGGACGTGGCGGCGTGGGCGGGAGAGTTGCCGATGTTCGTGTCGCGTGCACAGCCGGTGGCGGATGCTGCGTGTTCTGCTTCGCCACCCGATTATGTGCGGACCTGGGCGGGACGCTAGCGTCGCTCGCGCCACCAGAGTGTGAGCAGCGCGGCGGCGAATGCCAGGCCGAATGGCCAGCGCGGCCAGAACGGCCAGCCAGTGCCGGTGCCGGTATCGGCACCGGGAGCAGCGAGCAGCGCGGGCCTTAAGCCGGTCACAGCGGCTGTGGCTGCGGATGAGGCGCGGGCTGCGTAGGCCTGGGTGGCCTGGTTGCGCAGCGCCTGCTGCCAGGCAGGCCAGTCGGTCGGCGCGTAGATGTAGAGCTGCGTGGCGGCGTCGCCGCTGCGGACCATGGTCCAGCCGGAGCGTGCGGGCCAGAATGCTGTGCAGACAGCATCGGCACGGTCGCTGCGGGCTTGCCACGGAGCGGCCTGCGCTCCGTCGATTGACACCGCACCTCCCGAGCGCGGACCTTGCGCGCAGGCCTCGGTACGCAAGCCGGGCAGCGGCATCGCATCAACGTCCAGCCAGCGCACCTTCTGCGGACTGCCCAGCGCCGCCAGATCCATCACCTGCTGCCACCAATGCCCCAACGCCGCAGGCTCCGTAATCGCATGACGATGCCAGTCGCGTACGCCCAGCCAGATCACACGTCCACGCTGCCAGTCGCGCTGCCACAGCCACGGCTTGCCGTCCTTGTCCTTCGCCAGCACCTGCCAGTTGCCTGCGGCCGGATTCCACGCTGCGGGCGCGAACGGCAGCGCGGCACCGGGCAGCGCAATGTGGCGCGTGTCCTCAAGCTCGGTGGTCGCGGATTGCTGCGCAAGCTTCAGGCCAAGCTCGCGCTGCCACATTGGCGCGTCGTCAGCATTGCCGCCCAGGACCAGCACCGGCGTACCCTGCGCGGCCTGCGCCAGCGCGCCGCGCAGGCCGCCCTTCTCCAGCCACGCTGCATCGGCGATCAGCACGCCGGTTTGCGTTTGCGCTTCACGCGCCTGCTCGCTGCGCGTTAACGATTTGCCGAGGGTGGTTTGCCAGTCGAGGATGGCGCCGCCGCCGGTTAATAGCTGATTCAGGATACGGGCGTCGAAGGATGGAGCGCCGAAGCGGCCGGTTATCTGCAGAGGAATCGGCGGCTGCACACGCAGGGGGATCGGACCTTGGGCGAGAGTTTTGCCGGCGGCGTTCAGCAGACGGGCCTGCAGGACGAGATTCTCGGCCAGGGGCGGTTGCCATTGGACGGTCAACACGTCCGCGTGGACGGCGGCGCGCGCATTTCCGGCCGTGGTCGTGGCGGCCGTGGCGGCTTTGGATTCTGCGAGCACCTGCCGGTTTTCCGCCAGCAGCTGCAAGCGCCAGCCCTGCGGCGCCTGCTCCTGCCGCACGCTGAGGGTAAACACGCGACCCAGCGCAAGCGTGCGCGGGAAGTCGAGCCACAGCAACGGCCCGGCCGGCGATTTCCACGTCAGCGGACGCGCTGGCAAATCGCGCCACTGGGCTTCGCGCAAGCCATGTCCCTGCACCTCGATCGCTTCCGCTGCCGGCGCTGCAGCCAGCGCCGCCGCCAGTGCATCATCCGGCGCGATGGTCGCGCTGCCTTCGGTGGCAAGCACGGTGCGCTGCTGCTCTGCAGGCGGCGCAGCCGGCAGGCCAAGCACCGCAGCCAGCGAAACGCCGGCTGCGGCGGCCAGTACGGCGTCCGGCCAGCGCCTCCTGCGTGCGTATAACGCGGCGCTGACTGCGCCAGTGAGAACGGCTGCGCCGCAGAGCAGGTTCATATCCAGCGTCACGGCGCGCCCTTTCCTTGCAATACCTGTTCAAAGCGCGTCTGCGCCTGGGGACGTGCCTGCAACACCACCGCAGGATTGGCAATCGTTGCACGCAGCCAGGCCCGCAATGGCGCGCGGCACGGTACGCAGCCATCGGCCACGTCCTGCACGGCGCCCTGCGCTGCCAGGCGCTGTTCCTCGTCCTTCAACTTCGAGACGGCCTCGCGGGCGGTCCTGCTCCACATGGCGGGCAATGCACCGTCGCCGTCGAGCGATTGCACCAGCTGGCGCACGTCAGCGGGGATCAGGTCGTTGGCGGCGGCCTGCTGGCGTTTGTAGCTTTGCGCGCCGGCCAGTTCGCCGCTCATGCGCTTTTCTTCCTTCAGTGCAGGCGGCACGAAAGCCGTGCGGTGCAGATAGACGCGCTCGGCCTGCTGCAGTTCCTTGATTGCGTCCAGCGCCTTGTATTCGTGCGGCAGCGCGGGTTTGGGTGCGATGGCGCGCAGCTGCTTCTCGGCGTCCCACATGGCCGACAGGGCGCGGCGCAGCACCGTCTTGGTTTGCGGGTCGAAGATGGTCGCATTGTCCTCCATGTCGTGGGCGTGGCCGTATTTGGCGGCCATGTCGGCGGCGCCGGCGCCGAAGCCGGCTTGCGGCGCGCTGGCGCCTTGCCTGGCGCCGTGGCCGGCGTGACCGTGACCATCGCCTTCTCCGCCATGCTCATCACCGTGATCGTCATTGCCGAACAGCGAGGATTCCTCGCCCAGGAACTGTCCGTAGCGCAGGCGCAGCCTGGCCTGGTCGGCCGCGATCTGCTCGCTACGCTCGCGCAGTTCGGCCGCTGCAATGCGCGGCTGATCGGCCAGCAGCTGTTCGGTGTCAATGATGATCTGACGCTGGCTGCGCAGATTTTCCGGCTTCACCATCGTCGGCAATGCGGTCGATTCCAGCGCCTCGCCCTGCTGGCCGGGCAGGCGCAGCGTGTAGGTTGGCGATTGGGCGGTATGCGCGTCGGGAGCGTTGTCCGTGGCGCGAACGAAGAAGTACAGCTCGTCGCCCGGCTCCATGCCCAGTTCCTTCAACATCCATTGCTTGCTCCAGCTACGCTTGCGCGGATCGCTGGACGCTGGCAGCGGCGCTTCCTTGTCGCTGAAGCGGATATTCTCGCCGCTGCCGCGGGCGAGGGTCATGTGCAGGGTGGCTTTGCTGATCGCGTAGTCGTCGGTAACGCTGATGGCGATTTGCGCCGACCGGGCTTCCTGCTTCAGCACCGTGACCGCTTCGTTGGGAACGGTGATGGCTACCTGGGGTGGTTGATCGGGTGTTACGCGAATGGTGTAACGCTGGGCGGGAGTTTTGCGGGTGCGCCAGAAGATGGTGTCGCTGGCTTGCCATTCGGCGCATTGGCCCGCGGCGGCGGCGAGGGTTTGGCCGTCGCTGAGTTCAATGGCGGCTTCGGCGCCTTGGGCGCACCAGCGGATCCTGCTGTGCTGCGGGACAAGCAGGTCGCGCGGTGCGCCGTCGCTGGACTTGGCGCCGGTATATTTGGGCGGTTCGGCGTGCAGGCTGATACCGGCGGCGGCAATGGCCGCCTTTTCCGATGGCGCTGTGGACAGCACCTGCACATGTGCGGGACTGTAAGCGGCGGCGTAGGCCCAGGCGAATGCTGCAGCGACCACGGCGAGGGCGAACGGAATGAATGTGGGACGGGCTTTGGCGGCCGCCAGTTGCAGCAGGCGTTCGGTGGTCAGGGTTGCGTCGATGCGGGCAAGCAGGCGCTCGCGCTGGAGTCTGCCGACCGCGGTTGCGGGGGCGGCGTGCAGAAAGCTCGTGCTGTCTTCCAGTTCCGGGATCGCTGCGTCGAGCCAGCGCGGGAGCTGATGCGCGATGCGGCGGCGCCACATGGCGAAGTCGATGGCGATCCACGCCAGCGCGGCGGTGGCTAGAAGGACGATGATGGGTGGTGCGACCAGGCCGGGCGCGGCGAGTGGCAGCGAGATGGCCGGCAGCAGAGCCAGCAGCCAGCCCGCTGCACGCCGCCTTGCCAGCGCTTGCAGCAGGCGTCGCCGCACGCCGGAGAGGTGGTCACCGGCGGCGAACATGGGCCAGGATCCTTTCGATGGTGAATAGCGCCAACAGCGCGATGGCCAGCCATTCGGGGGAGTTGGCAATGGTCGCGGGCAGGGGCGATTTACGTTGCGCCGGCAAGGTTTGGATGCTTGCTGGCAGCGCGTATGCTGGCCAGGAACGGGACTGGCGTTGCCAGTGTTCGTACAGGGCGCGCGCGGCGGGGGCGTCTGTCAGCGGCCATTGGGCGGCGGACCAGATGAGGCCTTGCTGGCTTGGCGCGCTGGTGAACAGGGCCGGTTGCGCGATGAACGGCTGGAAGGTGGATGCCGGTCCGGATGCAGGCCCGGATGCGGGTGCAGCTGTGGTGCGCCACCAGAGGGGGGCCTGCCAGGAGGATGGTGGTTGCGTCTCCGGGCGGTCCCATACGATCAGCTCTGTGGTGGACGTGGGCGTGTCGGCGATGATGTAGCGGTTGGCGCCCTCGCCTGCTGTGCTGAAGGCCGCGAACAGGGCTTGCCAGCGCGGCAGCCGCTGGGGAGCCGTGGCGACGACGACGTGGCGCTCATGCGGGGCTGGCGCGGCGCTCGCGCGCTGAGCGGCGGCAGGTGCGCTGGTGCGGAGGGTGATGGTGTGGGCGAGGCGCGGGGGGAGCGCAGGCATGGGCAGGTCGCGGGCGACGATCAGGAGTCGCGCCGATGGATGCCAGGCGTGCTCGTTGCGGGCGAGCCAGGTCCATACATCCGCAGGCAAGGGCTCGCGCGCGGCGCCGTCCATGCCGGCGGCGTGGATTTGCTGCACAGTCCAGGGTTCATCGTTGAGCGAGGACGCAATGAAGACGGTGTCGCGCTTCCATGGCATCGCCAGCACCGCCAGCCAGGCAAGCAGCACTACCAGCAGCAGCAAACGTATCAGCAACAACAGCAATTCGACGAGACGCGGCACGCGCTGCTGGCGCGGTGCAGCGGCAGGCAGGAAGCGTGCCGTTGCCAGAGGCTCGGTGCGCGTACGTTCGCGCTTCTGCAAATGCCACCACAACGGCAGCAACAGCACCGGCAGCGCAAACCACCACAACGGCTGCATGCTCGTCATCGCGGATTCCTCAGCCAGGCGCGCAGCACCTCACCCAGCGGCTGCTCGATCTGTGCCTCGCACAGCGGTACATCGTGCCGCCGCGCGTCCGTGCGTACAGCCGAGAAATGTGCGCCCAGCGCGGCGCTGTAGGCATCGCGGCTATCGCGGTCAAAACTGTGCAGCCCGGACGCCATCTCGGGATCGCGGTAAGCATGCCCGCTTGCCAGATGCGCGGTCACCTCCGCCTCCGTGCGCAAGGCCAGCAAGCGCACGTCATGCCGCATATGACGCAGCCGGATCAGCGCCTCGCTCAGCGGCGAGGGCCAGTCCAGCGCGTCGGTCGCGGCAAACACCATGCTCTGCGAGCGGGCGAAATGAAGATTGGCGCGCAGGATTTCCGCATCCGGCAGCACGCCGGACGGCTTCGCACGCTGCAAGGCAGCCAGCACGCGCTGCAGTTGGCGCGGTCCGCGCGAGGCGGGCGTGAAATCGATGCGGCCATCGGTACAGACAACAAGTCCGAAAGCATCGCCCTGCCGCTGCGCGATGGCTGCCACGCAGGCTAGCGCGGTGCGCGCGAACCAGAACTTGTCCAGTCCCGGCACGCGGCGGCTCGGCTCGGCCATGGACGCGGTGGCGTCAAGCCACAACCAGACGCCGACGTGGCTGTCGCGCTCCGCCTCACGCACGTAGTAGCGGTCGGCGCGCGCCAGCAGCTTCCAGTCCACGCGGCGCCACTCGTCGCCGGGAGCATAGGCGCGGTATTCGGAGAATTCGACGCCTGCACCGCGCTCGCGGCCTGCATGGATGCCATGGCCGAGGCCTGCCAGAACGTGGCGGATTACCAGTTCAAGGTCGGCGGCGTGAGTGACGAGCGCAGAGGTCTCCAGCATGATCGTGCAGCGAAATCAGTTTTCCCGGTTCATGCGGTTTATTCGGGACGCACGGCTTCGCGCAGCGAGGTCAGGATGTCCGCTATGGCGATGCCATCGGCTTCCGCTTCGAAATTGCGCAGCACGCGGTGTGCCAGCACGGGCAGCAGCATATGCGCAATATCCTCGCGCGTGACCGCGAGGCGGCCCTGCATCAGGGCGCGGGCCTTGGAAGCCAGCACCAGTGCCTGTCCCGCACGCGGACCGGCGCCCCAGCCTACATGCCTGCGTACCGCATCGACCGTGCTGTCGCGCGGACGGGTCGCACGCACCAGGCGCGTCGCCCAGCGCAGCAAATGCTCGCCGATCTCGATATCGCGTACCAGTGCCTGCAGGCGCAGCAGGGTCGCCACGTCCATCGCCGCATGCGCATCGGCCAGGCCGGCGTGGGTGGTTGCCGAGACCATGGCCATCTCTTCATCCTCGGTCGGATAAGCGACGTCGATATGCAGCAGGAAGCGGTCCAGCTGCGCTTCGGGCAGGGGATAGGTGCCGGCCTGCTCGATCGGATTCTGCGTGGCCAGCACGAAGAAAGGCTTGGGCAGCTTGTGCGTCTGGCCGGCGAAGGTCACGGCGCGTTCCTGCATCGCTTCCAGCAGCGCCGACTGGGTTTTCGGCGGTGCGCGGTTGATCTCGTCCGCCAGCAGCACCTGGGTAAACACTGGCCCCTGCTGGAAACGGAATTCGCGCTTGCCGGTGGCGTGGTCCTCTTCCAGGATTTCCGTGCCGACGATATCGGACGGCATCAGGTCGGGCGTGAACTGCACGCGGCGGAATTGCATGTCCGTCGCCTGCGCCAGCGATTTCACCAGCAGGGTCTTGCCCAGTCCCGGCACGCCTTCCACCAGCGCGTGCCCGCCGGCCAGCAGGCAAATGATCAGGGAATCGATCACGGACTCCTGGCCGATAATGACCTTGCCCATGCTGGCTTTCAGGTCTTTTACCCTGGCGTGCAGTACGCCGATCTCGTTTTCGCTCCAGCCGCTTTCAGCCACGATCATGCTCCCAACGCGTATTGAATGATATTGACTGCGAAGCGCGTGTTGTCGATAGCCAGCCAGCGCTTGTTGCGAAAGTCATAGTCCCACTCGCAGCCATAATCCTTGTTGCTGTATAAAACCCCGATACGGCCGCCGGCTTCGACAGCCTTCAGGTAGTCGTGCACCAGATCATCACCCCAGCCATTCAGCTCGACTGCCGTATTCGGCGGACCTTCGAACTTGAAGAAGGCCGAATACAGCGGATGATTGTTCGGGATCTTGTGCAGCGCCTTCGGCCCGAAGATACGGGCAATCTCTGCTTCGAACGATTTCGCAAACAGTCCGTCGATATCGTGGTTGCAGTCGTCCACGAAGACGAAGCCGCCGCCCTTCACATAGCGCTCGAAATTCTTGCGCTCGGCCGGCGTGAACTGCACCAGCTTGTGCCCCGCCAGATAGCAGAACGGCGCCTCCAGCATCTTCGGATCGGACAGCGCCACGATGCGCTCAACGGGATCCACCTTCAGCGTGGTGTATTCGACCAGCGAGTTGAGCACGTTGCTGGGCATGCGGATATCGACATCCCAGTCGCCCGACTCGTAAGTCAGGCGGGTGAAATAGAAATCGTAAGCAGGCATCGCCAGCCCTTACACGGCGTCCGACAAGGAGGTGAAGTTAAAGTCACGCACCTTCATGGCCGGCACCAGCAGCTTGCGCGAGTCGGTATCGCCGATCAGCACCGGCTTGCCCAGTTCCTCGATATTGTTCAGCATCGTGACAGGGCTGTCGTTGAAGCGGAAGTTCTTGATCGGGTGCTTGATCTTGCCGTTCTCGATGTAGAAAGTGCCGTCGCGGGTCAGGCCGGTCAGCGATACCGCCTGCGGATCGACCATGCGGATATACCAGGTACGGGTGACCAGGATGCCCTTCTTGGTGCCCGCAATCAGTTCTTCGGTGGACTTGCTGCCGCCGCCCACGATCACGTTGCCGGCGCTGGCCACGGCCTGCCTGCCCTGCTTCTGCGCCCAGTAGCGGTCGTAATCCAGCGAGGCGACCACGCCGTTCTTCACCAGGTCGCGGCGGCTGCGCGCCTGCATCGAGTTCGAATCCCAGGGCAGCACCGGCGCCCGCGGATCCCACGGGTCGGTCCAGATATTCACCTGCTCGTCGAACAGCTTGTCGCCCAGGCGGTTGCCGCCGCCCTTCTTGGACAGGAAACTGCGCCCTTCGTCCGCATTGCGGGCGCTGAAGGCGCTGAACATGAAGTTCAACAGGTCGGACGTTGCCGCCGGTTCCATCACCACCGTGTAGCGGCCCGGCTCCAGCGCTTTTGCATCGGCCGAACGCAGCGCCTTCTCGATGGCGATTTCGGATGCTTCGCGCGCATCGAACTGCTTCGGATCGTAGGCAGCGCGGCTGACCCAGCCCGAGCCGCGGCCGTCCTCGGTGCGGGTGGTCACGGTGAAGTTCAGGCCTGCGGTCTGCTGGAAACCGAATACGCCGTTCGAATTGGCGATGCATTCGAAACCGATGCTGTCGTTGAAGAAGCCCGCTGCCACCAGGCCTTTCTTGCGCGCAGCGTCGATGCTGGCAAAGGCCACGTCGGCGCGGTATTCGGCGCTGAAGGCATCGGCCGATGGCGAATAGGTGGCGGTCGGCTTGAATTCCTGCTTGCCGATGGCCGGCACGAATTCCGGGTTTTCCGGCGCCAGGCGCGCCACTTCCTCGGCGCGGCGCACGGCTGCTTCCAGCGATTTCTCGTCGAACTGGTTGACGGTAGCGGCGCCCTGGCGCTTGCCGAAGGCCACGGTCACCAGCAGCGTGGTGTCTTCGTTTACGCCGGCGGTGGAGACGCTGTTGCGCGCATAGCGTACATTGCCCTTGCTGCTGCCGCTCAGCACCACACGGCACTCGTCCGCCTTCGACAGGGACATCACCTTGTCGGTAATACGTTTTGCTTCTTCCTGGTTCAGGAGTTTCATGGCGTTCCTCAGTCGATCTTGCGGGCGGTGTTAATCACGTTCACGCCGTTGAAGCGTGTGGTGGACGAGCCGTGCGATACGGCGCTCACCTGCGAAGGCTGGCCCTTGCCGTCGAAGAAGGAGCCGCCCATGCGCCAGTCGCGCTGGTCGCACATCGCCGTGCAGGAATTCCAGAATTCCTGGGTATTCGACTGGTAGGCCACGTCGTTCAGCATCGGGCCGATCTTGCCGTCCTTGATTTCGTAGAACAGCTGGCCGCCGAACTGGAAGTTGTAGCGCTGCTGGTCGATCGAGTACGAACCGCGGCCCATGATGTAGATGCCCTTCTTCACATCCTTGACCAGTTCGTCCGGCGTCATCTGCTTCCTGCCGGCCGCCAGCGACACGTTCGGCATGCGCTGGAACTGCACATTGGACCAGGAGTCGGCATACGAGCAGCCGTGCGATTCCTTCTCGCCGATGATGTGGGCCTGGTCGCGCGTGGCCTGGTAATTGACCAGGACGCCGTCCTTGATCAGGTCCCAGCGCTTGCCCGCCACGCCTTCATCGTCGTAGCCGACCGCACCGAGGGAGCCCGGCGTGGTCTTGTCGGCAACGAAGTTGACGATATCGGAGCCGTACTTGAAGTTCCTGCCCTTCCACTTGTCCAGCGTGGCGAAGGAAGTGCCGGCGTAATTGGCTTCGTAGCCCAGCACGCGGTCCAGTTCCGTGGCATGGCCGACGGATTCGTGAATGGTCAGGAACAGGTGTTCCGGCGACAGCACCAGGTCGTACTTGCCCGGCTCGACCGACTTCGCAGTCAGTTTTTCCCTGGCCTGGCGGCCTGCGGCGCGCGCATCCTCGATGATGTCGTAGCCGCCGTTATACAGCTGGGTCACGCCGCCAGCGGCGCGCACCTTGTGCTCCGGCTTCACGTCGAAGAATTCATAGCCCATGCCGGCCGGCGACGACAGACCGTCGCGCGTGCGGAACCTGCCGCTGGCCTTGTCCACGGCGGTGGCGGTAAACGGCGACCAAAGGCGGTGGAAATCCTGGTCGATATACGAGCCGTCGGTGGACGCGAAATACTTCTGCTGGTTCACCTGGAACAGCATCGACTGCATGAAGGAGGCGCCCGCTTCCATGCCGGCCTTGTTGGCGGCGATCAGCATCTCGGCCTTGTCCTTCACCGGCACACTGCGCCAGTCCTTTTTGAATGGCGTGGCCCATGCCACCTCGCCTACGCCCTTCACCGGCGCCAGCTGCACCGGTTCCGACTGCAGGCGCGCATTGGCCCTGGCGATGGCCACGGCCTGGCGTGCGGCGTCGGCCACGGCGTCCATGGTCATCACATTGGTCGCGGCAAAGCCGTATGCGCCGTTGGCGATCACGCGCACGCCGACGCCGGAGGACTCGGTGTTGACGATATTCTCGACCCGCGTATCGCGCGTGGTAATGAACTGGTTCAGGTAGCGGCCGATGCGCACGTCGCAATAGCTGGCGCCGGCCTTGGTGGCGGCGTTCAGGGCGGCGTCGGCCAGCTGTTTCTTGAACTGGCGGGCCATGGGGTTGAGCAGCTCTTCGGCTGCGATGGCGTTGCCGAAGACCGGCACCATGAGCGCGCCGCCGGCGGCAGCGCTGACTTTCAGGAATGTTCTGCGTTCCACGTTGACTCCAAAGCTGAGCACCGCCGCGTGGACGCGGCGGCACCGGGGTGATGCTGGTCCTGCGGCTTACACCGCGTCGGACAGGGAGGTGAAGTTGAAGTCCCTCACCTTCATGGCCGGAATCAGCAGCTGGAACTGGCTTTCGTCGCCGGCCAGCACTTCCGGACGGCCCAGTTCTTCGATGTTGTTCAGCATCGTAACCGGGCTTTCGTTAAAGCGGAAGTTCTTGATCGGATGTTTGATCTTGCCGTTCTCGATGTAGAAGGTGCCGTCGCGGGTCAGGCCGGTCAGCAGCACGGTCTGCGGATCGACCAGGCGGATATACCAGGTGCGGGTCACCAGCACGCCCTTCTTGGTGCTGGCGATCAGTTCCTCGGTCGATTTGCTGCCGCCCGCCATCACGATATTGCCCGGCGCGCCAACCGCACGCGCGCCCTGCTTTTTGGCCCAGTACGGCGAATAGTTCATCGACGCGATCTTGCCGCCCTTGATGATGTCCATCCGTTCGCGCGCCAGCATGGTGCCGTTATCCCACGGCAGCACGGGAATATCCTTGTCCCACGGGTCGGCCCAGACGTTCACCTGCTCGTCGAACAGCTTTTCGTTGAGACGGTTGCCGCCGCCCTTTTTTGCCAGGAAGCTGCGGCCTTCGTCCGCGCTGCGCGCATCGAAGCTGTTGAACATATAGGCCAGCAGATCGGAGGTGGCGGCCGGCTCCAGGATCACCGTGTAGCGGCCCGGTTCCAGCGCCTTGGCGTCCATCGAGCGGCGCGCCTTTTCCATTGCCACTTCGGCTGCAGCGCGCGGATCGAACCTGCTCACGTCCTTCGCATCGCGCCGCACCCAGCCTGAGCCGCGGCCATCCTGCGTGCGCACGGTGCAGGTGAAGTCCACGCCGGTTTGCAGCTGGTGGCCGAACACGCCGCGCGAATTGGCGATCATTTCGAAGGAAGACTGGTCGGTAAAGAAGCCGGCAGCCACCAGGCCGGCCTTGCGGCAGGCTTCGATGCTGTAGGCCGCCACCTGGGTACGGTACTCCGGATCGATCGCATCGGTGTTCTTGCTGAAGGTATCGGACTCCTTGAACGCCTGCTTGTCCGGCGTCGGCATGAACTCCGGATTTTCAGGCGCGAGCCGGGCCAGGTCCTCGGCGCGGCGCACCACTTTCTCCAGCGACTTGTCGTCGAACTCGTTGATGATGGCCGTGCCCTGCTTCTTGCCGAAAGCGACCTGCACCTGCAGCTGGGTGTCTTCCACCAGGCCGGCGGTGGACACGGCATTGCGCGCATAGCGGATATTGCCGGTGCGCGAGCCAGTGATCACCACCGTGCACTCATCCGCCTTGGAGAGGGACATCACCTTGTCCGCGATACGCTTGGTTTCTTCCTGATTCAGAATCTTCATCGTTTATCCCCTCAGCCGATCTTGCGTGCAGTGTTGATCACATTGATGCCGTTGAAGCGCGAGGTGGAAGACCCGTGCGACACGGCGCTCACCTGGACCGGCTGGCCCTTGCCGTCGAAGAAGGAACCGCCCATGCGCCAGTCGCGCTGGTCGCACATGGCGCTGCAGGCACTCCAGAATTCCTGGGTGTTGGACTGGTAGGCCACGTCTTCCAGCATGCGGCCGATCTTGCCGTCCTTGATCTCGTAGAACAGCTGGCCGCCGAACTGGAAGTTGTAGCGCTGCTGGTCGATGGAGAAGGAACCGGCGCCCACGATGTAGATGCCCTTCTTCACATCCTTCACCAGCTCGTCCGGCGTGACCTGCTTCCTGCCCGGCTTGAGGGATACGTTTGGCATGCGCTGGAACTGCACATTGGACCAGGAGTCGGCATACGAGCAGCCATGCGACTCCTTCTCGCCAATGATGGCGGCCTGGTCGCGCGTGGCCTGGTAGTTCACCAGCACGCCATCCTTGATGATGTCCCAGTGCTTGCACTTGACGCCTTCGTCGTCGTAGCCGACTGCGCCCAGGGAACCGGCAATGGTCTTGTCGGCTTCGATGTTGACCAGCTCCGAACCGTACTTGAACTTCTTCGACTGCTGCTTGTCCAGCGTGGCAAACGAGGTGCCGGCAAAGTTCGCCTCGTAGCCCAGGACGCGGTCCAGCTCCGTCGGGTGGCCCACGGATTCATGGATGGTCAGCCACATATGTTCGGGCGACAGCACCAGGTCGTATTTGCCCGGCTCCACCGATTTGGCGCTGAGCTTTTCCCTGGCCTGGCGGCCGGCGGCGCGCGCATCCTCCACCAGGTCATAGCTGTTGCGGTACAGCGTGGCGACGCCGCCCGCGGCCTTGATCTTGTCTTCCTTGCGCCCGTCCAGGTATTCGTAGCCCATGCCGACCGGCGTACCGAGGTCGCTGCGGCTGCGGAATTTGCCGGAAGCCTTGTCCACGGCCGTGGCCTGGAACGGCACCCACAGGCGGTGCAGGTCCTGGTCGATATACGAACCGTCGGTGGAGGCGAAATACTTCTGCTGGTTGACCTGGAACAGCAGCGACTGCATGAAGGAGGCGCCGGCGTCCATGCCGGCCTTGTTGGCGGCAATCAGCAGGTCGGCCTTTTCCTTGATCGGCACCGTGCGCCAGTCCTTCTTGTACGGCGTGGCCCACGACACCTCGCCCACGCCGGGCGTCGGCGCCAGGCGCACCGGTTCGGTCTGCAGCTTCGAATTGGCCTTGGCAATGGCCACGGCCTGGCGCGCGGCGCCCGCCACGCCGTCCGGCGACATATCGCTGGTGGCGGCAAAGCCGTAGGCGCCGTTGGCGATCACGCGCACGCCCACGCCGGCCGATTCCGTGTTGGTCACGTTCTCGATATTCAGGTCGCGGGTGGTGATGAACTGATTCAGGTAGCGGCCGATGCGCACATCGCAGTAGCTGGCGCCGGCCTGGGTGGCGGCGGTCAGCGCGGTATCGGCCAGCATTTTCTTGAACTTCACTTCAACAGGCTTTATCAGCTCGTCGGCCGCGATGGCGCGGCCAAAGGGCATCATCATGGCGGCAATGGCGCCACCGCTCATGTTCAGGAAGGCACGACGTTCCATAGTCTCTCCAGGTTTTTTGTTTAGTTCCTAAGACAGGCTTGCAAGGATGTATGGCACGCAAGATTTATGCCATTCTGCAAAGCGCAGTGTACGGCGAAAGCGCTGCAGAAAAGTGTCCGAAAAGTGTCCGCACTGCGTCCGCGCGGACACTTGACCGGGAGGCAAGCTTGCACCATTATCTGCGGCACCAACCACCAGGAGAACCCGTATGAAACGATTCATCCTCGCAGGCCTGATGGCGTTGAGCGCCGTATCCGGCTGCGCCATGGCGGACGATGCGCTGAAGGCCGCCGTCGCCGGCCCGACCCGTTCGGCCGCCAACACGCCGCGCGACGCCTACCGCCATCCGTATGAGACGCTGGCTTTCTTCGGCATCAAGCCGAACATGACCGTGGTCGAACTGTCGCCGGGCGGCGGCTGGTACACCGAGATCCTCGGCCCTTACCTGAAGGACCAGGGCAAGCTGATTGCCGCCGGTTCGTCGCCGGAATCGAAGGATGAACGCATCCGCCGCAACGCGCAGCGCGTGCAGGAGCGCCTGGCTGCCAAACCGGGAACCTCCAAAGTGGTGCTGGGCGCCTTCGAGCCGGAAAACGGCGTGTACAACTTCGCGCCGAAAGGCAGCGCGGACATGGTGGTCACCTTCCGCAACATCCACAACTGGATGGAGAGCGGCGACGAGAACATGAAGAAGCTGTTCGGCGCGGTCTATGACAGCCTGAAACCGGGCGGCGTATTCGGCGTGGAAGAGCATCGGCGTCCTGCCGCCCAGGCCCAGGATGCTGCCGCATCCAGCGGCTATGTGCATGAAGCCTATGTGATCAAGCTGGCGGAGAGCGTGGGCTTCAAGCTGGCCGACAAGTCCGAGATCAACGCCAATCCCAGGGATTCGGCCGACCATCCGGGCGGCGTGTGGGCGCTGCCGCCAACCCTGACCAACAAGGACAAGGACCGCGCCAGGTACCAGGCCATCGGCGAGAGCGACCGCATGACGCTCAAATTCGTCAAGCCCAAGTGATTCTGCAGTTCCGCCATGCCGCCGCCGGCCTGCTGCTGGCGGTGGTCCTGTTGCCGGCCTGGGCGCAGCCGCTGCGCCTCGTTATCCCCGCCATTGCCCCCGGTTCCGAAGGCCATACCGCCTACTTCCCGCGCCTGCTGCAGCTGGCCATGGAAAAGACCGAGCCGCGCGACGGCCCCTTCCTGATCAGCCATTACGACTACGACCTGACCGTGCCGCGGCGCCAGCTGGAACTGCAGCGCAAGGGGGCGATCAATGTGATGTGGGCCGCCACCAACCATCAGCGCGAAGAGGAACTGCTGCCGGTGCGCGTGTCGCTGCTGCGCGAACTGAACGACTACCGTCCGTTCCTGATCCGGCGCGGCGACGAGATGCGCTTCCGCCAGGTGCATTCGCTGGACGATTTGCGCAAACTGCGCGCCGGTGCGGGCGTTGACTGGAATTCGGTGGACGTGATGCGCTACAACGGGCTGCCGGTGGAAACCCCGATCAGCTACGGAGCGCTGTTCCCGATGCTGCGCGCAAAGCGTTTCGATTACATGCCGCGCGGCGCGCATGAGGCGTGGACGGAGGAGAAGGTGCAGCAGGGCCTGATGGTCGAAGCGACAATCTTCCTGCATTACCGTGCGCCGTTCTACTTTTTCGTCAGCAGGGACGATACGGCGCTGGCGGAGCGCATCGAGCACGGCCTGAAGCTGGCCATGGCCGATGGCAGTTTTGACCGCCTGTTGAACAGCTATCCGGATTTTCGGCGGGGACTTGCCGAGATTGCGGCCCGCAAGCGGACCGTTTTTGAACTGGACCTGCCTATTCTGCGCCCGCCTGCAGGTGGCTCATGAAGGTCAGGAAGGCAAACAGGCCAAGCAAAACGACGCCGCAGACGGCGCAAATGGCGAGAAACAGTTCAGTCATTCAGTGATTCCGTGTCGTGCGAAAGCAGTATTATGCTGCATCCGCACATCAAAAAGTGTCACAGATTTTCACTACTTGTTAAAACTTTATCTCGTCATGGCCGCCGCGGCGCAGTCCCGGCTTATTTGGCCACCGTCTCCGGCTTTTTCACCGGCGTGAACGCCAGATCCTGGAAGTCGTAGCTGAAATCCGTTTCGGCGGAAATCGGCGCCATCTTCATGCGCTCGATGCTGCCGTCCGGATTCAGGGCGAAGGTCACATAGGCGTCGGCGTTGAAGTTGCGCTGCTTCCAGCGCACGACGAAGGTGTCGTGCTGGAAGTGCTCCATTTCGCCCACCAGGTCCGGCGTGCGGGCGAAGGACATCAGCTGCTTGCCGCCCTCCTGGCGGATGGTCACGCTGCCGTACCAGCCATCCTTGTACTCGCCGTTATACGAGGCCAGCGGCAGCGAGGGCCTGGACCGGGCAGCGCGCGCGGCGTTTGCCTTGCCCTGCTTCGCCAGCTCCTCGGCGTGCATGTCCGCTTCCTGTTTGGCGATGATGCCGATCCAGTCGGTCGGCGCAGCGCCCATATAGCTGTCCAGGATGCGCCAGCCCAGGGCCGTCATGGAACCGCTGTTCTCGGCATTGGTCAGGATGGCCACGCCCAGTTTCTCTTCCGGCACCAGCATCACGCGCGAATAGAAGCCCTGCAGCGCACCGCCGTGCATGGCGACCTTGCGGCCGCGGTAGTCGCGCAGGTTGAAGCCCAGGCTGTAGCCGTTGAAATTCGGCTTGGTGGCGGCCAGCGCCGGTTTCGGCTCGCTGATCTTGATCGGCGTCTGCTCGGTAAAGATCTCCTTCAGCTGTTTGGCGCTCAGCAGCGGCTTGCCGTCGGCGCCCTTGCCTTCGTTGAGCAGCATGTTCATCCACTTGGCGATGTCTTCGGCATTGGTGTTGATGCCGACCGCGCCCACCGCGTTCTCGACCGGCATCGGCTTGACCACCGAAATCCTGTCGTTGATCTTGCTGTGCGGCGCCGAGTGGTCGGCCGACTTCAGCATCTCGCTGACGCTGGTGGTGGTGGTGTCCATGCCGAGCGGGGCCAGGATGCGTTCGTGCACGGCATCGCCCCAGGTCTTGCCGGCTTTCTGGGCAATGATCTTGCCGGCCACGATGTACAGCAGATTGTCGTAGGCGTAGCTGTTGCGGAAGCTGGTGGCCGGCTTCACGTAGCGCAGGCGCTCGATGATTTCATCGGTGCTGAAGGTGGTGGTCGGCCACCACAGCAGGTCGCCCGCGCCCAGGCCCAGGCCGCTGCGATGGGTCAGCAGATCGCGCACCGTCATTTCGCGCGTCACGTAGGCATCGTACATGGCGAAGTCCGGCAGGTGCTTGATCACGGGATCGTCCCATGCCAGCTTGCCTTCTTCGACCAGCATGGCCAGCGCGGCGGAAGTGAAGGCCTTGGAGTTGGACGCCACTTCGAACAGTGTCTTGCCGGTCACCGGCGCCGGGTTGCCCAGCTGGCGCACACCAAAGCCTTTGGCCGCCACCACCTTGCCATCCTTGACGATGGCAATGGCGATGCCCGGCACGTCGAATGCCTTCAGCGCCTGGTTGACGTCGCGCTCCAGGTCGAAGGCAGGCGCGTTGACGGCGGATGCCGGTACCGTGCCTTCCGGCGCGGCCAGGGCCGGCCAGGCCACGGCCGAAAACGCAGCCAGGATCATGGCTGCAGCGGGCTTCTTCAGGTGCTTCAGGTACATCTGTCTCTCCCGGTTTCTTTATAGATCAGCTTTTATTTTTTCATCAGCTTGTCCACCGCCGCTTGCGTGTCGGGGTGATAGCGTGGCCGCGCCTTGGCGTACAGGCTCTTCGCCCATGCCGCCTCCGATGGATTCTTCTGCAGCGCGCCATACAGCGGCAGCACGAACTTCTTGCGTCCCACGCTCATCAGGAAAGCGTTCAGCGGATCGCGCACGTTATAGCCGGCGTGCACCGACGCCAGGTAGAAGCGGAAGGCGATCTCGTTGTTCCTGCTGCTGCGCAGGCCGTAGCTGTCGTCCAGTTCCTTCAGCTGGGCCGTGTTGGCCTTGCTGTCGATGTCGTTCAGGAAGTGCATCCACTCCAGCGCGATCCAGTTCTTCGCATCCAGCTCCAGCGTCGGCAGTTCGCCTTTCAGCCAGGCGTCGCGCTTCGCGTCCAGTGCCGCCAGGCGCGGCGATGCCACGTGGTTTGCGCTGGCCGGAATGCCGGCGCCGTGCAGCCACTCATCCAGCTCGGCATCGGACATCGCCTCCGGGAATTTCTCCAGCAGGTTCTTGCGCAGATAGGCCACGAACTGCTCGGTGGTGGCCGACTGGAAGGCATGCTGGTCGAACCAGCCGCGCAGGAAGGGGTCGAAGGCTTCGCGGCCCACGCGCTCCTCGATGGTGCGCAGCAGCCAGGCGCCTTTCGGATAGGCCAGGCCTTCGTCGGTATAGCCGGCATCGCTGACGTCTGGATCGCGCGTCAGCAATGCCTGTCTGGCGGCCGGGATATTCTTCAGCGAGGCCATGGCCTCTTCCTGCTCCACCTGCAGGTTCATGTCCGCCACTTCGCGGCCGTACAGGTTTTCCACCACGCGCGTGGTGACATAGGTGGTGAAGCCTTCGTTCAGCCACCAGTGCTTCCACGATGCGTTGGTGACCAGGTTGCCGGACCAGGAGTGCGCCAGTTCATGCGCGATCAGGTCGTTCAGGCTGCGGTCGCCGGCAATCATGGTCGGCGTGAGGAAGGTCATGCGCGGGTTTTCCATGCCGCCGATCGGGAAGGATGGCGGCAGCACCAGCATGTCGTAACGTCCCCAGCGATATGGGCCGTACAGGGATTCGGCGGCAGCCACCATCTTCTCGGTGTCGGCCAGTTCGAATGCGGCGGCGTCGATGCGCGCCGGTTCCGCGTACACGGCAGTGCGCGGACCGAGGTTGCGCACTTCCAGTTCGCCGATGGCAATCGCCAGCAGGTAGGAAGGAATCGGCTGCGGCATGCGGAAGTTCCAGCCGCCCGCGCCGCTGGCGTTCTGCTCGCCTTCCGCGCTCATCACCACGCGCATGCCGGCCGGCGCCGCGATGCGCGCGCTGTAGGTGAAGCGCACGGCAGGCGTATCCTGCACCGGCGCCCAGGAACGGGCGTCAATGGTTTCGGACTGGCTGAACATGAACGGACGCTTGCCGGACATGGTCTGCGCCGGTGTCATCCACTGCAGGGCGCTGGCGGTGGGCGCGGTGTGATAGTACACGCGCACTTTCTCAGGCTGGGTCGGCAGCGCGATGCGCAGGGCCTGGCCCTTCTTTGCATTGGGACGGTCCAGCATATACGAGGCTGGCTGCCAGTTGCCCTTGGCGTCCAGTACCTGCACGCGGGCGATGCTCAGCTGGCGGGTATCCAGCACCAGGCTGCGGGCGTTCTTGTCGAGCCAGTTCAGCGTCAGTTCGGCGTAGCCGGCCAGGGTCTTGCGGGTGAAGTCGGCTTTCAGGTCGAGGCGCAGGTCGGTGGTGCGGACCTGGTCGTAGCGCGCGTAGCTGAGCGGGTCCTGGGCCATTGCAGGCAGTGCGGCCAGGCCAAGCAGCGCAGCGGCGATCGGAGTCAATCGGGACATAATTCCTCTTGTATTGTGGTGCGCCTGCTCCACGGCAGGCGCGGAAGAGGATAGCACAGATGGGGGTGGAACCGAGACCCGGGGTCTGACCCGCGGGGTCAGACCCTGAACCTCAAACCCGGGTATGACCCATGGGGTCAGACCCTGAACTTCAAACCCGGGGTATGACCCGTGGGGTCAGACCCCGCGGGTCTGACCCAGGTGTTGGGTTTCAGCGCGGCACGCGCACCTCGACGTCATGCTCGCCCGCGGTGGCCGACAGCGGAATCTCGGCCGGCAGTGCGCCTTCGCCGCGCACCACGCGGATGCGGTAGGTCGCCTCGCCATGCCGGTAGCTCAGCGTATACCCATCCCACCCGGACGGAATGCGCGGCGCCAGCTGCAGCCTGTCCGGCAACCGGGTCAGGCCCAGCAGCGACTCCAGCATCAGCCGGTACATCCAGCCCGAAGACCCGGTATACCAGCTCCAGCCGCCCCGCCCCACATGCGGCGACACCGCATACACATCCGCTGTCACCACATACGGCTCGACCTTGTAAACATCCGGTCCCTCGCCGTGCTGCACCGGATTAATCATGCGCATCAGCTCCCACGCGCGCTCGGTCTCGCCCATCTTGGCGAAAGCCATCACGGTCCAGATGGCGGCATGGGTGTACTGGCCGCCGTTCTCGCGCACGCCCGGCACATAGCCGCGGATGTAGCCCGGATTCAGGGCCGACTTGTCGAACGGCGGATCGAGCAGCTGGATCAGGCCGAAGTCGCGCCGCACCAGGCGCTGATCGACCTGCTCCATCGCGCCCTTCACGCGCTCCGGATCTGCCGCGCCGGACAGCACGCCCCAGCTCTGCGAGATGGAGTCGATCTGGCACTCCTCGTTCTCGTGCGAACCAAGCGGCGTGCCGTCGTCGAAATAGGCGCGGCGGTACCACTGGCCGTCCCAGGCGTTCTTCTCGATATTCGCCGCAACCTTCTTCGCTTCCTCGAGGCACTCGCTGGCAAAGGCATCATCGTTGCGCTGCGCCGCCACTTCGGCAAAGCGCTGCAGCACCTCGATCAGGAACCAGGCCAGCCACACGCTCTCGCCCTTGCCCTCCTCGCCGACCTTGTCCATGCCGTCGTTCCAGTCGCAGGACCCGATCAGCGGCAGGCCGTGCACGCCGAAGCGCAGGCCGTTGCGGATGGCGCGCACACAGTGTTCGTACAGGTCGCCCTCCTGCGCCGAGCGGGCCGGCATATCGTAGTAGGAATCCTCTTCCGGCTTGACCGGGCGGCCTTCCAGGTAGTGCACGCGCTCGTCCATCACCGACATGTCGCCGGTGGTCGAGACATAGCGCCAGGCGGCCAGCGGCAGCCACAGGTAATCGTCCGAGCAGTGCGTGCGCACGCCGCGGTCCGAGGGCGGATGCCACCAGTGCTGCACGTCGCCTTCCACGAACTGGTGCGCCGCGCACAGCAGCATGTGTTCGCGCAGGATCTGCGGCTGCGTGTGCACCATGGCCATCGCATCCTGCAGCTGGTCGCGGAAGCCGAAGGCGCCGCCGGACTGGTAATAGCCGCTGCGCGCCCACATGCGGCAGGCAATGGTCTGGTACATCAGCCAGCCGTTGGCGATCAGGTCCAGCTGCGGTTCCGGCGTCTGCACCTGCACCGCGCCCAGCACCTTGTCCCAGTGCGCACGCACGGCGTCCAGCGCGGCCTGCGCCGCCTCGATGCCGCCATGCTTCTGCACCATGGTGCTGGCGTCCGCATTGCGGCGGCCGCCCATGCCCAGCACGAAGGCAATGGTGCGCTCCTGGCCCGGCAGCAGTTCGAACGGCGCCTGGATGGCGGCGCAGGCGTCCAGCCCCGTGCCGGCCTTGCCGGACAGGCGCACCCGGCGCAGCGCGGCCGGGTTGCCCAGGCTGCCGTTGCGGCCAATGAATTCGGTACGGTCGCAGGTCACCGTGCGCTGCACGGCGTCGGCATTGAAGAAGGCCACGCGGCCCGAGAACTCGGTGTTGTAGGCATTCCTGGCAAACAGCGCCCCGCTGACGGGATCGACTTCGGTCACGATGTGCATGCCGGACTTGGAACGCATATCGCCCAGCACCCATTCCACGTAGCCGGTAACGGACAGGCGGCGCGGCACCGGCGAATCGTTGCGCACCGTCAGCAGCGTGTAGCGCACCGGCGCATCCAGCGCGACGAAGGTGGTCAGCTCGCTGCCGACGCCCGCCTCGCTGTGTTCGAACACGCTGTAGCCGAAGCCGTGGCGCGTGACGTAGTCGCCCACGCCGCGCGCCGGCAGGGCTGTCGGCGACCAGAAGCGGCCGCTCTGCTCATCGCGGATATAGAAGGCTTCGCCGCTCAGGTCGGACACCGGGTCGTTATGCCACGGCGTGAGCCTGAACTCGTGCGCGTTTTCCTGCCAGGTGTAGGCCTGGCCGCTTTCCGAAATCACGGTGCCGAACTGCGGATTGGCCAGCACGTTGGACCACGGCGCCGGCGTGCGCTTGCCTTCGCCGGTCACGATCACGTATTCGCGGCCGTCGGCCGAGAAACCGCCCAGGCCGTTTGCCAGCTGCAGGCCGTGCGGCAGTTTCGTGGCCGGACCGCCCTCTTCGTATTCGCCGCGCGCATCGGCCAGCAGCGGCGGCATGCGCAGCGGCGCCACCGCACCGCGCTTCAGCTGGTCGGCCAGCGTGCCGCGCTCGTCGCTCAGCACGGCGCGCGCCACGGTCTGCAGCAGGATGCGGTCCTCCGGTGCGATGCCTTCCAGCGGACGCACGAAGATGCCGCCCGGCCGGTCGATCGACTGCGCATCGATGCCGGAAGCGATCAGGCCCATGATCATGTCGTGCAGCGCCTGCCGGTAGCCGGACACGTCCTCGTACCAGATCACCAGATCCACCACCAGGCCTTTCAGGCGCCAGTAGGCGTGCGCCTGCACCAGCTGGCGCGCCAGCTCGATATTGTTGGCGTCGCGGATGGTCATCAGCACGATCGGCAGGTCGCCCGAAATCGCATACGCCCACAGGCCGGACTGGCCGCGCTGGTTGCGCGCCAGCACCGAGGCGTCGGCGCGCAGCGCGGCGTTCGGATAGATGATGTGGTTCGCCAGGCGGCCGTACAGCTGGGCGTCCGCCTCGCTGGCGTTGAGCTGGCGCAGCACCACCTGGCTGTGGGTCCAGGCCAGTTCGAACACGCGGTCCGCCATGTGGCGGTCCTGGTATTTGTCGATCAGGTGCTGCGCGCCTTCGCGGTTGTCGGCCATGCCCATCACGATGTCGGCAATGGCGGCCTGGCCCGGCGCCAGCTTGATGCGGTAGCGGATCGCCACCACCGGATCGAGCACCGAGCCTTCGCTGTTGGACAGCTGGCCCGGCTCGCGCAGGGCCAGCGGCTTCTGCGCCGTGTTGCCGCGGCCGATGAAGCGGGCGCGGTCGGTCTCGTAGGAGACTTCCAGCACCTGCGCATCGTGCATGGTCATCACGTGCACCAGGTAAGGCGTGGCCTCGCCCTTGCCGCGCGGACGGCGCGTGCACAGGATGGCGCTTTCGTCCTGCACGATCTCGGTCTGCACGAACAGCTTGCTGAAGGCCGGGTGCGCCGCATCGGCTGCATGCGGCGCCATCACCACTTCGGCAAAGCTGGTCAGCTCGATGGTGCGTGCATGGCTGGCGTGGTTGGTGATGCGCGTGCGGCGCATTTCGATATCGTCTTCCGGCGAGACCACGATTTCGGTGTACAGCTCGATCTCGTTCTCGCTGCGGCGGAACTCGGCGCGCCCTTCGGAGAAGATCACTTCCATCTTCTTCGGCTCGACCAGGGTCGGCTGCCAGGTGGTGGACCACATATGCTTGTCGTCCACATCCTGCACATAGCAGAAGGTGCCCCAGTTGTCGCAGGTGCTGTCGGCGCGCCAGCGGGTGACCGACAGGTCCTTCCAGCGGCTGTAGCTGCCGCCGGCGTTGCTGACCATCACGTGGTAGCGGCCATTCGACAGCAGCTGCGTTTCCGGCACCGCCGTATTGGCCTGGTTCAGGATGCGCATCGGCGCCGCCTGTTCCGGCGCCGGCGTGCGCAGCGCAGCCTGTTCGGCGCTGGACGAGAAGAAGGCGCCGATGCGCGGGCTGCGTTCCTGCAGCACCAGCAAGGTCGATTGCAGCAGCGGATCGGATTCGAAGCGGCGCTGCATCGGGCGGTCGTTCAGCACATAGTTCAGGGCCAGCAGGCCCATGCCCTGGTGGTGCACCATGAAGGACTTGACGATGGCGAAGTTCTGGCCGCGCGGCAGGCGCGCCGCCGTATAGTCCACCGCTTCGTAGAAGCCGTAGCGGCCCATGAAGCCCAGCGCGGCCATTTTCTGCAGGTTCTGGCAGGACAGGTCCGGATTCACCATCAGGGCCAGCATGGTGGCGTAAGGCGCAATCACCAGGTCCTCGCCCAGGCCGCGCTTCAGGCCGATGCCCGGCACGCCGAAGGCGCGGTACTGGTAATTCAGGTTGGCGTCCGTGGTGTTGTAGCCGGATTCGGAAATCCCCCATGGCACGTTGCGCTGTTTGGCATACTCGATCTGCGCCGCCACCACCGACTGGTAAGTCTGGTCCAGCAGCGTATTCGGGTAGGTCGGCATCACCAGCAGCGGCATCAGGTATTCGAACATCGAGCCGGACCAGGACAGCAGCACCGGCTGCCCGTGCAGGATGCACAGCTGGCGGCCCATGGCGAACCAGTGCTCCTGCGGCAGCTGGCCCTGGGCGATGGCGACAAAGCTGGCCAGCCGCACCTCGGACGCCAGCAGGTCGTAGGCTGCCGCATCCAGGCGGCGGTCGGTCAGGTTGTAGCCGATGGACAGCAGCTTGGTGGTCGGATTGAACAGGAAGCCGTAGTCGATGCGGGCGAATTCGCAGCACTGGTGCGCCAGCGTGGCCAGCTGTTCCAGGCGCGCGCGCGCCGCGGCAGCGCCCTGCTCCACCAGCACCGCCAGCTGCTGCTGGCGTTCGCGCTCGTCCGGCGCCAGGTCGGACTGCAGCGCGCCCGGCAGCGGATAGCCGGCCAGCTCGCGCAAGGTCGGGATGCGGTCCAGGCTGGCGTCCAGCACGGACACGGCGCCCGGCGCGGCAGCCAGCCACGGCGCCAGCTGGTTGATCTCGTCCAGCGCCGAACGGCACTGGCTGCACAGGGCGCTGGCCCACATGCGCAGCGTGGCGTCGCTGTGCAGGCCGGCTTTCGGCAGGAACGATTCCGCCTCGGCGCTGGCGCGTACCAGCCAGTTGCGCAGCGCGGACAGGGTGGCCGGCGCCGCTTCCGGTCCGGCTGGCGGCGGGGTGCAGGCTGCCGCCAGTGCCGCCAGCGCATCGGCCGGCACGCCGCCGGCAGCGCCGGCCTGGGCGGCCGCTTCCTGCAGCACGGCAAAGGTGGTGGCAATGCCCTGCAGCTGCTGGGCGCAGATGGCCGGCTGGTCGGCCACATCCTGCAGGCCGGCCTGCAGGGTCAGCAGGTGGCCGGACAGGTTGCCGCTGTCCACCGTGGAGATGTACACCGGATGCAGCGGCTTCATCGACTGCGTGTCGTACCAGTTGTAGAAGTGGCCCTGGTAGCGTTCCAGCTGGCCCATGCTGCGCAGCGTATGTTCGCAGCGCGCGATCAGCTGCGAGGTGCTGATATAGCCGAAGTCCCAGGCGCTCAGGTTCGCCAGCAGCGCCATGCCCAGATTCGTGGGCGAGGTGCGGTGCGCGATCACCTGGGTCGGATGCTCCTGCATATTATCCGGCGGCAGCCAGTTGTCCTCCGGTCCGACAAAGGTGTCGAACCAGGCCCAGGTGCGGCGCGCCAGCTTGTGCAGGAACAGGTTCTGGTCTTCGTTCAGCTGGGCCGGAATACGCTCGACCGGCAGGCTGATCCACCATGCCACCACCGGCGCCACCAGCCAGGCCAGCAGGAAGATCATGGCCGCCTGCACCGCGTGCGGCCGCAGCACCAGCAGCGTGGCCGCGGTGCCGATTGCCAGCAGCGGGGAAATCCACATCGTGGCCCACTGGCTGGCCAGGCTGGCGCCGGTGCGCGCCAGCGCCGAGGCGCGCCACTCCAGCAGGTGCTTGTGCGAGAACAGCAGGCGCCAGCCGGTGCGCACGATGGCGTCCAGGCTGACATAGGCTTCGTAGGGCAGGAACACCAGCGTCAGCAGCGCGTGCGCAAAGTGCAGGCTGCTGCGGCGCACCGAGGCCGGCAGGTGCTGGCGCCACAGCGTGTCTTCCGGCTTGTACATCAGGTCCCACAGCGCGGCAAGCACCGGCGGCACGAACAGGATGGCCAGCACGGCGCAGGTCCAGAACCAGGGATGGGGCAAGGTGGCAAAGGCCAGCAGCAGCGAGGCGGTCAGTACCGGCGGCACCAGGCTGCGGCGCAGATTGTCGAACAGCTTCCAGCGCGACAGGGCGGACAGCGGGTTGGCTTCCTTCACGCCGCCGCGCGCCGGCACCTTGCGCTTCAGCCAGGGCAGCAGCTGCCAGTCGCCGCGGATCCAGCGCTGGCGGCGCGTCACGTCCTCCTGGTAGCGGCCCGGATAGTTCTCGTACAGCTGGGCGTCGCTCAGCAGGCCGGCGCGCAGGTAGCAGCCTTCCAGCAGGTCGTGGCTGAGGATGCGGTTATCCGGAAGGCGCTGGCCCAGCACTTCCTCGAACACGTCCACGTCGTAGATGCCCTTGCCGATAAAGGAGCCTTCGGCAAACACGTCCTGGTACACGTCGGACACGGTGCGGGTATACGGATCGATGCCCGGCTCGCCGCCGCACAGGCGCTCGTAGCGCGAGGCGTCCTCGCTGGGCAGGCTGACGGCCACGCGCGGCTGCAGGATGCCGTAGCCTTCCACCACGCGCCGCTTGTGCGGGTCGATGCGCGGACGGTTCAGCGGGTGGCACATGGTGGCCACGAACTGGCGCGCGGAATCGCGCGGCAACTGCGTATCGGTATCCAGCGTGATGACGTAGCGGAAGCCATCCAGGTCGCCGGTCTCGCCGACGATCAGGCTGAAGGCGTCGCGCGCGCCGCCGCGCAGGTAGTGGTTCAGGTCTTCCAGCTTGCCGCGCTTGCGCTCCTGTCCCATCCAGGCCCGCTCGGCCGGGTTCCAGCGGCGCGGACGGTGCATCAGCAGGAACGGCGGCGCGATGCCGTTCTGGTATTTCTCGTTGAGGCGGGTGATGCGGTCGCGCGCCTGCTCCAGCAGGACGGCATCGGCCGGCAGCACTTCTTCCTGCGCATCGGCAAAGTCGGTCAGCAGGCAGAAGCGCAGGTTCTCGTCGCGGTTGGCGAGGAAGCGCACTTCCAGCTGCTCGCACAGCTCGTCCACGTTGTCGCGGCTGTAGAGCAGGGTCGGCACCACCACCAGCGTGCGCGCATCGGACGGAATGCCGTTGCGGAAGTCCAGGCGCGGCAAGGGTTTCGGCCGCACCGTCTGGGTGGCAACCCAGTTCACCAGCGCCAGCGCCAGCTGGCTGCTGCCCATCAGGCCCAGCACGCCAATGGCAATCAGCTCCCACAGCTGCACGTCGCTGCGCACGGCGCGCTCCAGCATCAGCGCGGTCAGCACCACGGACAGCACGCCGATGGCGCCCAGATAGGAGGTCAGCGGCGAAGCGCGCAGGGTCTTGCGGAAGGAGGCCAGCGCCGGCAGGCGCACTTCGGCCTTCTTCTCCAGCAGCATGGCGCCGCCGCCCACCAGGTAGAAACCGACGTGGCTGTGGCGCCGGTCGGCATTGCCGTGGGTGCGCGCCAGCTCGACCGCCTGCTGCGCCACTTCCACTTCGGTCAGCGGCGAATGCCGGGCCAGCTTTTCGATCACGTGGCGGTACTGGTCGCGCGTGGCGAAGTCCATGTCGCCATATACATCGGCCGGGTCGAGGCGCAGGGTCTGCTCCACCGTGCTCATGGTCTCGACGAATTCCTGCCAGTCCATGGTGCCGAGGAAGCGCAGGCTGCCGATGCTGTTGGCGATCGATACCTGTTCGGCGGCCTGCATATGGATCTCGGCCTGGATCTGGGCCTCGATGGTCTGGCCCATTTCGGCCAGGCGGTAGGTGATCCAGTTCAGGGCCAGCGTCAGCACCGGGCTCTGGCCCTGCAGGCGGCGCGCCAGTTCGGCCACGAAGGCGCTGGTGATGGGCGGCTCGGAGCGCGCCATGTCGGCCACCAGCAGGATCAGGCCGGACGGGTTCTTGTCGGCGATCTCCACCATCTGGTCGGCCCAGCTGTTGGCGATGTCGCGCTGCTGGCGGTTCTGGGCCACGCGCGCCGCCACGCGGCGCAGGTTTTCGATCAGCGCCAGGCGCAGCATGATCGGGATGGCCCACAGCTCGCCCAGCTTCAGCACCGCCACTTCCTGGTACGCCTCGACAAAGCGGCACAGGCTTTCCGGATCGACGCGGCCGTCGCCATGGGCGATGATTTCCAGCGCGATCTGGTACACGCGCGGCGTGCCTTCCGGCGCGCCTTTCGCCAGGCGCGGCAGCTCCTTGCTGTAGTCCTTCGGCAGGTGGCGGCGGGCGATGCGGATCTGTTCTTCGATCAGGTAGTAATTGTCGAGCAGCCACTCGGAGGCGGGCGTGATCTGCCGTCCCTCCTTCACGGTGGCGGTCAGCTCGTCGCAGGTCTTGCCGATCACGTCGGCGTTCTCGCTCAGGCGCGACAGCAGCCGGTCGCTGCCGCCGCGCGTGCTCAGCTCATGGTTATTGGCCAAAGCCCGGCCATGATTGGCCATCTGCTGGGCGCTGAACAGTTCCGCCCTCAGCGGCTGCTCGGCGTTATCGGCTGGGTCCACGGAACCGGAGACGTTATCTTTGAAGCCGGCGCGGGGCAGCGGCCAGAGTAAGGGATGCTCTTTCAAGGGGATCCTCGCTTGCGTTCTTAATGGCGCGCAATGTTGAAGTATGTGTCACGCCATGGTAGTGAGGCGCACGCCTTATGACTGTTCGCTGGCGTACATAGGCAGGAGCAATGCGTGTATCCCTATGCCTCCCGGAAAACTCTATTTCCCTGCACCAGGTGAAAATCGAGGCTTATGCGCCGGTACACGCAGGAGACGGGAACCACAGGTTCACGATGCTGAGCGTCTCCATTTTCGTGCGGGCGGGCTGGGCGCGTGCCGGAGCGGCAGTCGGCCTGGCCGTCGGCCAGCCGCTCGCTCGACCGGCATGCGCGGGGGAGGGGAGAGTTCGCGCCCGCTACGCGGTCAGGCTGTAAGCGCTCAGGCGGCCAGCGCCAGCCCCGGCGAGGCGAGGGCCAGGCCGCCGCTCAGGGTGTAGGCCTGGGCATAGCCGAGACGGCGCAGGCATTGCGCCGCCTTGGCGCTGCGGTTGCCGCTGCGGCAGAAGAAGACCAGCGGGACTTGCGGCTGGGCCGACAGCCACACGGGCAGTTCGTCGGCCAGGCGGCTGAGGGGGACGCTGAGGGCGGCGCGGCCGCCCGGGATGAAGGCGGCCTGTTCATAGCGCTCGCGGACATCGACCAGCAGCGCCTGGGGATGGGATTGCAGCAGGGCTTCCAGCGCAGCGCTGTCCAGCTGCATGTCGGCCAGGCCGGTGCGCGCGGCCTGCGCTTCGGCGCGCAGGCTGGTACAACAGCCGTGCTGTGTTTCGCGCGCCGCGCACAGCAGGGTTTCCGGCGACACCCAGCGCGCCAGATCGGTAGCCGCCGCGTCGCCGGTAAAGGCGTAGCGCACTTCGGATGGCGACAGGCACTCCTCCCCTTCGCCCAGCAGATACGCCAGCTGCGTATGGTTCAGCGCCACGCGCTGCAGCAGCTGCCCGCCCAGCGGCAGCTGTTCGCTCTCGGACGGCCAGGAACCGCCGTCGCGCGTGCTGAGGCGCGCCGTCAGCGTGTAGCCGTGACGGCGCAGCAGGCCGGCAATGCGCTCGCCCAGTTCCGCCTGCGGATCGATCACCACGCAGCTGCGCGAAGCCTCGTCGCACACCAGCCAGGTGTGCACGCCGCCCGCCGTCAGCTGCAGCACGCCGCCCAGCGCTGCGGTTTCCGCCGCGGCATCGGCCAGCAGGCCGGCCGCGCGCAGCGCCTGGCCGCAGCGCCCGATGCGCGCACAGGCTTCGGCAATGGTCGCCTCGTCGGCCAGCGGACCGAAGGACATGCGCACCGCGCTGCTGCTGCGCCATTCCGGCAGGCCCATGGCATCCAGCACATAGCTGGGCGCCGCCTTGGCGGCGGAACAGGCGCTGCCCGCGCTGACGCGCACATTGGCAGCGTCGAACAGGTCCAGCAGCTCCTTGCTGGACAGGCCCGGCACGGAGAAATTCAGGGTGGTCGGCAGCGCCTTGCCGAACGGCGCGTTGAAGACCAGGCCCGGCAGCGCGCGCTGCAGGCTGTCCGCCAGGCGCGCGCGGAAGCCCTGCAGCTCGGTCAGGCTGCGGAAGGTGCCGCCCTCTTCCAGTGCGCCCAGCACGGCGCCCAGCGCCGCAATGCCGGCCATGTTTTCGGTGCCCGAGCGCTGGCCGGTTTCCTGGCCGCCGCCCATGATCAGCGGCGTGAACGGCGCGCCCTCGCGCACGTACAGCATGCCGATGCCTTTCGGCGCATACAGCTTGTGGCCGGAGAACGGCGCGTAGTCGATGCGCGTGGCCGCCAGGTTCAGCGCCAGCTTGCCCAGGCCCTGCACGCAATCGACCATCCACAGCGCTTTCGCATCCTTCAGCACCGCCTCGATGCCGGCCAGGTCGGACATCACGCCCGTCTCGTTATTTGCCGCCATGGTGCAGACCAGGGCCGCGTCGCGCGCCAGTTCGCGCAGTTCGGACAGGTCGTGCCGCCCTTCGCCATCGACGTGCAGCTTGGCCAGCTCGAAATCCAGTCCCAGCAAACGGTTCCAGTGCGCCAGCGCTTCCGGCACCGCCTTGTGCTCGGTGGCGCCGTACACCAGCAGCGAGCCGACCGGCTCGCCGCGCTGGCGTTTGTCGCGCAGCGCCACCAGGGCCGACAGCAGCGCCGTCTGGATGCCCTCGGTCGCGCCGCTGTTGAACATCAGGCGCCCGCTGCCGACGCCAAGCAGGCGCACGGCGCGCTGGCGCACGCTGTCCATCATGGCCTTGGCTTTCAGGCCGGTGGCGTGGGTGCTGCTTGGATTGCCGAAACGATCACCCATTGCCTGCACGGCCGCTTCAATGGCGGCGGGCAGGACGCAGGTGGTGGCATTGCCGTCGAGGTAGATTTCGTTGTTCATACGCTTAGGATAAGCACTACGGCAGAAGTATTTATTCCATTTTCTCCAGGCGCAACGTAAGATTTAGCATATGCATGCTACTTTTTCGCAATAACGAGAATGAGTGATCTTGACCGTTTTGACTACGCCATCCTGGGAGCCCTTCAGTTGGACGGTACGCTTTCGGTAGCCGACCTGGCGGAGAAGGTAGGTTTGTCCTCCACGCCGTGCTGGAAGCGCCTGAAGCGGCTGGAGCAGGAAGGCTATATCGACCGCCGCGTGGCCATCGTCAACCGCCGCCGCGCCGGCCTGCCGGTAACCGTGTTCGTCAGCATCCGCACCACCCAGCACGATGAAAAGTGGCTGTCCAGGTTCGCTGCGGCGGTGATGGGCCTGGAGGAAGTGCAGGAATTCCACCGCATGAGCGGCGACGTGGATTACCTGCTGAAGGTGGTTACCACCGACATCGAAGGCTATGACCGCTTCTACAAGAAGCTGATCAAAGTGGCAAACTTGACAGGCGTATCATCGGCCTTCTCGATGGAGCAGATCAAATATACGACCTCCCTGCCCTTGCACCTGATTTCCTCGGGCATGGGATAATCTTGGGATGTGGAAATCCCTCCTGCCTGTCCCCAGTACCACCAGTGCCACCGAACGTCTGCGCGCTTGCGGCGGCGCCCTGATCGGACTCTTACTCACTGCCTTCTGCGCGCACTACCTGCTGGGCGACCATGCCATCTGGCTGGTTGCGCCAATGGGCGCGTCCGCCGTGCTGCTGTTCTGCCTGCCTGCCAGCCCGCTGGCCCAGCCCTGGTCCGTTTTCGGCGGCAACGTCGTTTCCGGCCTGGTCGGCGCCGCCTGCGTACAGTGGTTCGGCGCCGGCCCGCTGGTGGCCGCTGCCGCGACCGCGCTGGCCATCGGCGCCATGTTCTCGCTGCGCTGCCTGCACCCGCCCGGCGGCGCGGTAGCGCTGACCACCGTGATCGGCGGCCCGGCCATCCATGCCGCCGGTTTCGGCTTTGCCCTGGGTCCGGTGGCCATCGACTGCGTGCTGATGCTGGTGGCGGCCGTCATCTACAACAACCTGACCGGCAAGCGCTATCCGCACGCGCAAACCCTGGCCCATCCGAATCCGCACGCGACAAAAGATGAAGTGCCGACCGTGCGCATGGGCTTCCGTCCGGAAGACCTGGATGCGGTGCTGAAGCAGTACAACCAGGTGCTGGACATCAGCCGCGACGACCTGGAGGAACTGTTCCTGAAAACCGAGATGCGCGCCTACCAGCGCCGCTTCGGCGTCATCACCTGCGGCGAGATCATGTCGAAGGACGTGGTCACGGCCGAATTCGCGACCTCGCTGAACGAGGCCTGGCCCGAGTTCCGCTCGCACCATATCGCCGCCCTGCCGGTGCTGAACCGCGCCCGCCGCGTGATCGGCATCGTGACCCAGACCGACTTCCTGCGCCACGCCCGCCTGGACGGCGACTACACCTCGATGCGCGAGCGCCTGGGCAGCTTCCTGCGCCCGAGCGGCGTGACGCACACGGAAAAGCCGGAAGTGGTGGGTCAGATCATGACCAGGCATCCGCGCACGGCGCGCATCGATACCCCGATTACCGAGCTGGTGCCGCTGATGGCCGACTCGGGCTTCCACCACATCCCGGTGGTCGATGGCGAAGAGCGCTTTGCCGGCATCGTGACCCAGTCGGACGTGGTGGCGGCGCTGTACGAAACGCGCCTGGCGGAAGCGGCGTCCGCTCAATAGCGCTTGGTCAGCGTCAGGTAGCCGCCTTCGGTTTTCATGTCGAAGCGTTTCAGCACCGAGTTGCCGAGCAGGATGACCGGCAGGCCGGCATCGGACACGGCCGCCTCCACGTTGGCGAATTCGTAGTCGCCCACGCGCAGGCGGTCCAGCTTGACGATCCAGATTTCAGTGGTGCCGCCGGCCGTGCGGCTGAAGGCGCGCTGTCCCTTGCGGCGGTAGTCGATGCCCATCTGGCGCGCCAGCGGGCCGGGAATCGACACCAGCGAGGCGCCGGTATCGACCAGCATGCGCGCCGGCGTACCATTGATTTCGCCCATCACCGTATAGTGGCCGAGCGGATCCGGCGACAGCACCATGCCGCTGCCCGAGCCGGACTGCGGCGCCGCCGCGAACTCGCCCAGACGCACCGTATAGCGTTTGCCGCCTTCCTCGATGGTGGCCTCGCCGCCCTGCACCGCCACCAGCTTCGAGCCGTCCGGCAGCGCCGCGCCAACCGGATACACCTTCGGCGCCGCCCCGTTCACCGACAGCAGCGCCTTCTCCTTCATCGCACCGACCAGCGTTACGTCCGCCTGCGCCACGCCGCCTGCCAGCGCCAGCATGACGGCCAACTTGGTTTTGCCCATGTATATCCTCCCTGGCAACATTATGCCAGCACGGCCGGACTGGTCCCTGCGCCGCCGATCGCGTATGCTTGTCGCTTCTTCTTTCCATGGGAACAAAAAGATGAAGCAAAGCATCACTCTCGGCGCACTGGCGGCCGCCATCCTGCTGGCCTGGACGCCGGCGCAAGCCGCCACGCCTGCCAGCAAGCCAGCCGCTGTCGAGAAAACGCCGGCCAGGAGCGCGCCGCAGGCGCACAAGCAATTCCTGGCCCTGGCCGATGAATACTGGGATGCGCTGGCCAGGTTCAGCCCGGTGGACGCGACCCAGAACGGCGATAACCGTTTCGACGACCAGATCGGCATGGCCATCGCGCCGGCCGAGCGCGCCAGACAGTTCGACCGCTACCGCGCTTTCAGCAAGCGCCTGCATGCGATCAAGCGCGACCAGCTGAACCGCTCGGACCGCATCAGCTACGACGTGCTGGCGTTCGAGCTGAAGACCCTGCTGTCCTACGAGCCGTTCCCGGAACACCTGCTGCCGATCAACCAGATGGATTCGGTGCCGGTCACGCTGGCCAACTTCGCCAGCGGCGAAGGCGCGCAGCCGCTGACCACGGTGGCGCAGTACGAGGCTTACCTGAGCCGTCTGAAACAGCTGCCGGCATGGATCGACCAGGCCATCGCCAACATGAAGGACGGCATGGCCAAGGGCGTGGTCTATCCGAAGGCGATCATGCTGTCCACGCTGCCGCAATACCAGAAGCTGGTCAGCGACGAGCCGGAATCGAGCATCTACTACACGCCGGTGACGCACTTCCCGGCCGGCTTCTCCGAAGCGGACAAGCTGCGCCTGACCAATGGCTACCACGCGGCAGCGGCAGCGCTGAATCCGGCCCTGTCCAAGCTGGCGGCCTTCCTGGAGAAGGAATACATCCCGGCAGCGCGCAGCAGCAGCGGCCTGTCCGATCTGCCGAACGGCGCCGCCTGGTACCAGGTGCGCGTGTCGGACGCGACCACCACCCAGATGACGCCGGATGAAATCCACAAGATCGGCCTGGCCGAGGTGGCGCGCATCCAGGGCGAGTTCGCCAGGCTGGGCCCGAAGCTGGGCTACGACGGTGCGGCCGCCGGCCTGCCGGGCTGGGTCGCGCAGCAGCCGAAGTTCTTCCCCTTCAAGACCGAGGGCGAAGTGCAGGCCGTGTACGAGAAGCTGAACTCGCTGCTGGACAGCAAGCTGCCCTCCATGTTCACCCTGGTGCCGAAGGCCCGGCTGGACCTGCGCCTGGAACCTGAGCTGAGCCGCGACACCGCCTCCGACCACTACACCGCGCCGGCGCTGGACGGTTCGCGTCCCGGCGTGTTCTGGTCGGTGGTGACCGATCCGGCCAGATACCCGGCCACCGGCATGAACACCCTGTTCCTGCACGAAGGCAAACCGGGCCACCACTTCCACATCGCCCTGATGCAGGAACTGGACATGCCGAAGTTCCGCAAGCTGGGCGGCAACACGGCCTTCACCGAAGGCTGGGCGCTGTACGCCGAAACCCTGGGCAAGGAAATGGGCCTGTTCGACGATCCGGCGCAATACTTCGGCCACCTGAACGACGAGCTGCTGCGCGCCACCCGCCTGGTGGTCGATACCGGCATGCACGCCAAGGGCTGGACGCGCGAACAGGCGATCCAGTACATGAAGGACACGCTGGGCTACGACCAGCAGGCCAAGACCGAGATCGAACGCTATATGGCCTGGCCGGGCCAGGCGCTGGCCTACAAGGTCGGCGCGCTGAAGATCCAGGAACTGCGCCGCCGCGCGGAACAGGCGCTGGGCGACAAGTTCAGCCTGCCGAAGTTCCACGCCATCGTGCTCGGCGACGGCACGGTGCCGCTGGCCCTGCTGGAACAGAAGGTCGATGCCTGGATTGCCGCCTCCCGCAAGTAAGCGCATGGGCGCCCGCCCCGGCCGCAGCGGGGCGGGCCAGCATCACTTGCGCATTTCGTAGCGCTTGATGCGCTTGATCACGATCTCCGGCAGCGCCGTAATCTGCTTCTGGTGATTCGCAAACACAATCTGCTGCCGTCCCACGGACACCGGACGCCCGTCCGCATAAAAGCGAAACTCCAGCCAGAACGAACAGCGCTTCACGTCGAAGGTATTCACCTCGCAATGCACCTCCTGGAAGGGAAAGGTCTCCTGCAGATAATCCTGTTCCGCATGCTTGGTAATGAACACGCCCTCCTTCTGCAGCATGTCGCGCGCGATGCACTCGTAGAACCACTTCTCGCGACACACGCCCTGCCACTCGAAGTAGCGCGCGAAGTAGGTATTGCCGTAAGCGTTCGAATCCTTCAGGTAGATCGACAGCTGATGATGGAAGGTCAGGTCGGCGACGATGGCGGAGTCGTTGGCAACGGCGGCGTGCATGAACATGTTTATCCCCTTGAAATGGTTTATGCCGGGAAATTCCGGACAAGGAGCACTTATTGCGGATTGGCATGACGCACTGTTGAGAATTATCAATACTTGCGCAAAAACCCCCTCCTAAGATGAGAATCGTTAGATATCCATCAACCAAAAGCGATGTATTCGATTCTGCCCGCCCTCGTTTCCGCCCTGTTCATCGGCTACGGCATTTACGTGCTGGGTTCGCGCGGACCCAGCCGTGTAGCGCTGACCTTTTTCATGGTCTGCATCACCACCTTCAGCTGGCAGGCAGCCTGGGCCGTGCTATTCCAGACGCGCGACGCCTTGCTGGCCCTGTACGTGGCGCGCATCGGCTACCTCTTCATCCTGTTCCTGCCCACCACGCTGTACCACTTCATTACCGAGCTCACCGGCAGCAAGCCGGAGCGGCCCGGCGTATATGCCAGCTACGGCCTGTCCTGCCTGCTGGGCCTGCTGCTGCTGACCAGCGACGCCATGCTGGCCGGCCTGAACGGCTATTTCTTCGGTTTTTATCCGCGCGCCGGCTGGCTGCATCCGCTGCACCTGCTGCAGACCATGCTGGTGGTGTGCCGCGGCCTGTGGCTGCTGTACCAGCGCCAGCTGGTGGCGGTATCGACTGAAAAGGTGCGGCTGCGCTACTGTCTGCTGAGCATGCTGATCTACTTCGCGGCCGCCGTCGATTACCTGTGCAATTACGGCTTCGACTTCTACCCGCCGGGCGTGCTGTTTATCGCCGCCAGCCTGGGCCTGATTGCGCAAGCCATGGTGCGCCACAACCTGCTGGCCGATCCGATGGCCGCGGCCGCCTCCATCGCCCACGAGATGCGCACGCCGCTGGCCACCATCCGCTGCCAGACGCGCATCCTGGCGCGCAGCCTGCCCGAACTGATCCGCGGCTACCAGCCGACGCGTGAAGCGCCGCTGGGCGAAGCGCAGCTGCGCCGCCTGGGCGAAATCGCGCACAGCATCGAAGCGGAAGTGCAGCGCTCGAACTTCATCGTGGAAATGCTGCTGACCTCGGCGCGCGACGGCGCCTTCCACCGCGACAGTTTCCGTTCCCATTCAGTGCGCGCCTGCGTCGAGGAAGCGCTGGCCTGCTATCCCTTTTCCGGCGCGGAACGGGACCAGGTGCATCTGAGCCTGCGCAACGACTTCCGCTTCCACGGCTCGGACGTGCTGCTGATGTACGTGCTGTACAACCTGCTGAAGAACGCCCTGCTGGCGGTGAAAGCCGCGCGGCGCGGTTCGGTGGAAGTGGAGTGCTTTACCTGCCGCCAGCACAACTGGCTGGTGGTGACCGATACCGGCCAGGGCATCGCGGCCGACGTGCTGCCGCATGTGTTCGAACCCTACTACACCACGCGCCGCCACGGCGGCGGTACCGGCATGGGCCTGGCCTTCTGCCAGCGCGTGGTGACGGCCTTCGGCGGACAGATCCGCTGCGAATCGGAAGCGGGCTGCTATACCCGCATGTCCATCATGCTGCCGCGGCAAGCCTCACCAGGCGATGCGGCCCGTGATCATGTCGCGGTACATGACCCAGTCGCCCATCAGGCTGAATAGCGGGTACTTGAAGGTGGCGGGGCGGTTATGCTCGAAGAAGAAATGGCCGACCCAGGCAAAGCCGTAGCCCACCACCGGCAGCAGCCACAGCAGGCTCCACTGCTGCGTCAGCAGGGCCGCGAGCATCAGCGCCAGCACGATGGTCGAGCCGGCGAAATGCAGGCGGCGGCAGGTCGGGTGGCGATGCTCGTTCAGGTAAAACGGGTAGAACTCAGTGAAGGTCTGGTAGCGCTTGGCTGTCGTTTCCATCGTCATCCTCCGCTTGGGTTTCCTTGATGATGTTGTCCAGGTCGGTGTCGTCGCCCAGCACGAACACCTTGCGGTCCTCCAGCATGTTCATGATGAAGGGCTGCTGTTCGCGCAGGCGGCGCTTGAAGTCCGGCACGGAATACAGGTTGGGATAGATCTTACGCCGAAGCAGGCGCTCGGCCACCGGAATACGGCTGAGCAGCTCGCCGTAGGTGGTGTTTTCGCCGATCAGCAGCAGCTCGATGGCATTGGTGGAGTCTTCCGGTTCGCGCGCCGTGGATCCATACACGAACGCCACGTTCAGCTGGCGCCGCATCGGCGCCAGGGCCGAATTCAGCACGCTCACCAGGCCAAAGGTCTTCTTCACCAGGCTGGCCAGCTCGTCGTACACGATATTGTTCTTGTTGGGGCGGAATTGGCGCACATTGCCAATACGTTCGGAGACGATCAAGCCCGATTCGTGCAAACGCCTGAGCTCACGCTGGGCCGAGGCGCTGCCCAGACCCGTCAGGCGCATGATCTCGTTGAGGTGGAAACCCTCATTCACACGCACAAATAGCAAACCCAGCAGTTTTTGCTGGGCGGGGGTAAACAGGGCCGAGGCGATCATAGACCAAATGTTAGCATGATCCACCCCGGCCCGGGACCGGGATTAACTTTATGTTACTTGGCGCCGATCTTGGTCGTGGGACGCATGCGCGGCGCGGCGTCCGACTGGCGGCGGATCAGCGTGAAATCCATCAGCAGGTGCTCCGAATCCTCCGGCATGCCGTCGCGTTCGGCGCGGATCTGGCGCACCAGGAACTTTACCGCCGTCTCGGCCATGTCGGAAATCGGCTGGCGCACCGTGGTCAGCTCGGGCCAGATGGTGGTTGCCAGCGCGGTATCGTCGAAGCCGGCCACGGTCAGGTCGCCCGGCACGTCCAGGCCCATGCGGTGGGCAATGGCCACGGTCGCCGCCGCCATATCGTCGTTGCTGGCGAAAATGGCGGACGGGCGCTGCTCCTGGTTGAGCAGGGTTTCCGCCGCGTCCAGGCCGGAGCGGTAGGTGAACATGCCCTGCACGATCAGCTCGGGCGGCGTCGCCACGTTGCGGTCCTTGATGGCGGCCCTGAAGCCGGCCAGGCGGCGTCCGGACGCGGTCTGGTTCGGATGGCCGATCACGAAGCCGATGCGCTGGTGGCCCAGCGTGATCAGGTGGCTGGTCATGGTGTAGGCGGCCTGGTAGTCGTCGATGCTGACGGCGCTGACGCGCTTGTCCGGCAGGCCGCAGGCCACTGCCACGGCCGGCGTGTTGGACTTCACGATCAGGTCGATCAGGCCCGGCACATCGCACAGCGGCGGCGGCAGGATGATGCCGTCCACGCCGTTATCGATCAGGCGCTGGGTCTTGTCCTTCCACTGCTCGCCCTCGCACTTCTCCACCACCAGCTGCACATTGTTCAGGCTGGCCTGGTTCAGCAGGCCGACCAGGAATTCGGTCAGATAGCCGGCGGACGGGTTGCTGTACAGGAAACCGATGCGGATCGGGCGCACGCCGGCCAGGCGGCGGGCCGCCTGGTTGGGCACGTAATTCAGCGCAGCGACTGCTTCATCTACTTTTTTGCGTGTGCTTTGGCGCACGTTCGGGTCACCGTTCATCACGCGCGACACCGTCATGGGCGACACGCCTGCCAGTTTGGCGACATCCGACATTGTCGGTGCTCCCGGTTTCACGGCTGGTTCCGCTTCCGGCTTGACCTGTTTTCTCGTCATGTTCCTGAGATTCAGTTTTTTGTTATAACAATTGGACTAACGGGACTCTATCATATGGGCTGCAGGCGTGTATCCGGGCTTCTCAGCCATGGCCGGGCGCATATGGGAAAGTCAGGGATTTATAGTAGTCCAGCGTCTGCGGCGGCGCTTTCACGCCGGGCGGCAGCGGCAGGCCGTTCACCGACTGGAAATAGGCGATCGATGCGTCGCGCCACCACTGGGCTTCCTTCAGCTGGCGCGCCAGGCGCTGCGCGGTTTCCTCGTAGCGCTGCGCATCGATCATCGGCTTGAGTTTTTGCCAGCGCTGCTGCATATCCGCGACACTGGCCACGCCATGCTCGTAATGCGCAATCATTTCGGCCCACAGCGTGCGGCCGCTCGGCATCCTGTAATCCCACGCCAGGTGATGGAACCACAGCAGGTCCTGCTGCGGCGTGGTGCGCGGGTCGGCATACAGTCTGGCGATCTGCGGCGCGTACTGCGCCAGCGCATTGCTGCCGCTGGCGGTGCGGTCGAAGCCGATGCCGTTTTTGTCGGCCTTGTGATAATACACCGGGTTCCAGTCAGGACGGCCCAGGTTGTCCACCCACGGCGCCGGGCCATGGTGGTGGCTGGTGCCCATTACATGGTGCAGGCCGAGCGGCGTCATGTAATCGACCACGGCTTCGCGCGACATCATCATGATGTCCACGATCGCATCGGCCGCCTGCGGCGCGAAGGTCTGCTGCGCCCACTCCCTGGCAATCGCCTTGGCCGATGCCTGCGGGTCCCAGGCCAGGCGGCCGTAGGCGTACCAGTTGGCCTGGTCGAAGTGCGAACCGCTCCAGTTGCGCGAGCTGCCGATATTCGCCACGCCGGCCATGCCGGTCAGGTGGCCGGCATCCTCCAGCGAGTCGGCGACGGTCGGGCCGTTGCCCTTGGTGTGCGTATTCGATTGCAGGGTTTCTTCATACATCGTGCCGAGGTAGGCCAGGTGCGTGGAGTAGCCCAGGTATTCCTTGGTGATCTGGAACTCCATCATCAGCGGGGTCTTGTCCATCGCGCCGAACAGCGGATGGAAAGGCTCGCGCGGCTGGAAGTCGATGGCGCCGTTCTTCACCTGCACCATCACGTTGGAAGCGAACTTGCCGTCCAGCGGCTTGAACTCGGAGTAGGCCTGCTTGGCGCGGTCGTCCGGCTTTTCGGCGGCGTACACGAAGGCGCGCCAGATCACGATACCCTTGTGCGGCGCCACGGCGGCAGCCAGCATATTGGCGCCGTCGGCATGGCTGCGGTGGTAGTCCTGCGGACCGGGCTGGCCTTCGGAATTGGCCTTCACCAGGAAGCCGCCGAAGTCGGGGATGGCCTTGTAGATCTCATCGGCCTTGGCTTTCCACCAGGCCGCGACCTGCGGGTCGAGCGGATCGGCGGTGTGGGTTTCCTTCAGTTCCAGCGGCGTGGAGAAGCGGGCCGACAGATAGACCTTGATGCCGTAGGGACGCAGGGTGTCGGCCACGGCAGCCACCTTGGCGATCCACGGCGCGGTCAGGATTTCCTTCTTGGAGTTGACGTTGTTCAGCACCGTGCCGTTGATGCCCAGCGAGGCGTTGGCGCGGGCGTAGTCGGTGTAGCGCTGGTCGGTGACGTCCGGCAGGTCCCACCAGTGCCAGATCGATTCGCCGGCATAGCCGCGTTCCACCGTGCGGTCCAGGTTGTCCCAGTGGTTCAGCATGCGCAGCTGGAGCTTGGGCTTGCTTTGCGCGTTCAGCGTTGCCAGGGATTGCGGCGCGATGCGGGCGGCGCGCAGCCAGGCGAAGGCGCCGTACAGCAGGCCGGTGTCGCTGTTGGCGGCGATGATGGTCGTGGGCCAGGCGCCCGGCGTACCGGCTTTGACGCCGGACCTGGCGTTTGGTTTCGTACTGGTTGCGCGCAGCAGATAGCCTTCGGCGCCCAGCGCATCCAGTTCCGCGGCCGTCACGCCGGCCTTCAGCGCTGCGTCGCGCGACGCCAGCACGATGCCGCCGCCGGTACCCGCAACGCCGTCCTGGCTGACGGCTGGCGCCTTGCCGAGCATGCCTTCCAGTCCGCGCTGCAATTCGCCCACGGCGGCTTGCACCGTTGGCGAGGGTGCGGCAGTCAGCACGATCCTGCCGGCGACCGGCGTCAACTGCGCCCGCGCAGCGGAATCCACCGCCCGGTAGCGCAGCCACAAATCATATCCATCTTCCGCTGCGGCTTCGCCCAGCCCCGCCAGCACCAACAACAAGGCCATCAGCCCCCGCCACAGCTTATTCATCGTGTCTCCGGTTTCCAATATTTTTGGTTGCGCAATCTTTTTATTCGCAATCTATGTTAGCGTAACTTCCAAACTAAATCCACGGAGACTTTGTATGAACTTTTCCCGCCGCCGCTCGCTGCATCTGCTGGCCGGTGCTGCCGCCGTCGCGGCGGTACCACTGATTCCTACAGCGCAGGAAGCACCGCTAGAGTCATTGAAATCCCTCGCCGCCCGTAAAGGCATGCGCTTCGGGAATGCACTGGGTTATGGCCACCGCACGCCGGCTTACCTGGCGCTGATGGCGCGCGAATGCGGCGTGATCGTGGCCGAAAACGAAACCAAGTGGCAATCCGTGCAGCCACGCCCCGGCGATTTCCAGTTTGCCAGGGCGGACGAGATGTTCGAGTGGGCACGCGCGCAGGGCATGCTGGTGCGCGGACATACGCTGGTGTGGCAGCCGTCCAAGTGGCTGCCTGACTGGGTGAACAAACATCATTTCGGCGCCACGCCGGCGCAGGAGGCCGAGCGCCTGCTGCGCGAACATATCGCCACGGTGTGCGGGCATTTCGGGCGCAGCATTTATTCGTGGGACGTGGTGAATGAGGCGGTCGATCCGGATACCGGCGCAATGCGCAGCAATGTGTTTACCGAGCGCCTGGGCGCGGTGGATCAGCTGGACCTGTGCTTCCACCTGGCGCGCGAGCATGCCCCGGCTGCACACCTGGTCTATAACGACTATATGCGCTGGGACGAAGGCAGCGCCAGACATCGCGCGGGCGTGCTCAAGCTGCTGCAGGATCTGAAGAAGCGCGGCACGCCGGTGCAGGCGCTGGGCATCCAGAGCCATATCGGCTCCTGGGATGACTCGCGCAATGCGTCCAGTGATCTGCGCGAGTGGCGCAAGTTCCTGGATGAGGTGACGGCGCTGGATCTGGACTTGCTGATTACCGAGTTTGACGTGAACGACCGCAAGCTGCCGGGCGATATCGCCACACGCGATGCGGGCGTGGCCGCGCTGGCGCGCGATTATCTGGATGTGACGCTGAGCTATCCGCGGCTGCGCGATTTCCTGCTATGGGGGATGTCCGATAACGTCAGCTGGCTGCAGACCTGGCACGAAGCGCCGCGCACGGACAAGCTGCCCATGCGGCCCACGCCGTTCGATGCGCAGCTGCACGCCAAGCCGCTGCGCAGCGCGATTGCCGACGCGCTGCGGACGATGCCGCAGCGCGCCTAGCGGAAAGCGCGCCAAGCCCGGCCTGCCGCCGCCGCAAGGGCAACGGAGGCTGGGGCCCGGCCGGACCTACAGGCGCGGGCTTTCCTGCGGACCGAGGTAGCTCGGGCGCAGGCCGCCGGCGTCGATCACCAGCTTCTGCAGCACGAGCCCCGGATCCACGGTCCAGAACTTCAGCACGTGCCTGCCCGGTTGCGCAATGGCGTGCTGCGTCTGGAACACCACGGCGCCATCCGACACCGCCCGCTCCCAGAACTTCTGCGACTCATCCGCGTGCACATTCACGATCTGCGGCGCTTCATTGTCGATCGAAACGGCGTAGCGCAGGCCGGAGCCCGGCTGGAACTTCAGCGTCGGCGCCAGCGTGGTGTGGACGGTAACCGGACCGGCCTTTTCCAGCGTGACCTCATATTCCAGGTGCATGCCGTCGCCGCCAGGCGTGGCAGCATCCGCCAGCACCGGCAGCGCGGTCACGGCGGACAGCGTGCGGCCATGGTCGGGAATGGTCAGCCAGCTGCGGCCTTGCGGGGCCACAGCGCGCGTGTAGTGCGCAGCCTCCATCGACACCACGCCGCCGGTTTCCACAAATCCGCGGCCGCTTGCGCCGGTGGTTGCGCCAGCGCCAGACGTGGAAGCGGTAGCAGCAGGCGCCGTGCGCGCCGCATCCGCATGCCGCACCGGCACGCGCACCGGCATCGCTGCCCCATTCGGCCCCGTGACCGTCAGCGTGGCAACGGACTCGCCAGCCGGCACATCCGCCCAGCGCACATTCACGGTAATACGCTCCTCGCGATCCACCGTGCCGGACGCCTTGCTGAGCACAATCCACGGCTTATCGGAGGTGATACTGAACCTGAACGGCGTACTGCCCCGGTTGAACACATCGAAGAAGCGCGACTGGCGTTCATAGCCATCGATCGCCGGCACCGTCAGCGAATTCACCTGCCAGTAAGGCCACGACAGCTCATTACCTTCCGCCGCCACGCCCATATTCGCTTCCTTGCGCACCTCGATCTCCGACACCGGCGGCATCACGTTCACGGGCGGCTGATTCCAGTAGGTATAGCCCAGGTGCGTCTGCGACATCATGTGATCCCACTTGCCGCCGCCCAGCGCGTGATACTGCTTCGCCAGCGCGGCATCCTGCGCGAACAGCTCGCGTACGCGCGCCGCCAGTGCATTGGTCGATACCCGGCCCTGCACCGCATACGCCTTGTTCTGCGCCGACGCCGCATACATCTCGTTCACCACCGCACCCGCCTTCACCGGATACAGCACCAGCTGGAAGAAGGCATCCTTCTGCGACGCCGGCAGCGACGCATATACCTTCTCCGCGCGCACGGCCAGCGCCTTGTACTCATCGACGATGCGCGCCGACTCGTTGTAATTGACCAGGCTATAGGTGGCAGGCTCCAGCTGCTCCGGTTTGCGGCGGCCGTTGTACTTCACATACTTCGCCACCAGGTCCGCAATCTCGTCCGCCTGCTGCGCGCCGAATTCGCGCGCCGCCCACAGCTTCAGGTATTCCGGCAGGCGCCCGGCCGGCCACGACGCCGGATTCCATGCATACGTCAGGAAGAACTCGATCGGCACTTCCATCGGCTTCAGGTCGCCCACGTTGACGATCCACATGCGGTCCGCCTTGTACTGCCAGGCCAGGTGCATCTGTTCCCAGATTTTCGGAATCGGCGTCACGTTCAGCCACTTGTACGAACGCGGCCCGCCCACATAGTCGAAGTGGTAGTACACGCCCGCGCCGCCGGGGCGCTTGCGCTCCTCGGCCGTCGGCAGGCGGCGGATGTTGGCCCAGTTGTCGTCGCACCACAGCAGCAGCACGTCATCCGGCACGCGCATGCCCTTCTCGTAATACTCCTGCACTTCCTTGTACAGCGCCCACAGCTGCGTGGTGCCGGACGGCAGCATCGCGCGCTGGTCGGCCACGATCTTCTCCAGCAGCGCCACGTTCGACTCCTCCGACATCGGCTCGTCGCCATCGCCGCGCATGCCGATGGTGACCACCTTCTCGTAGTCCTTGCGCTGGTCCACCGCTTTCTTCCAGTAGTCCTTCAGCACAGCCTCGTTGCGGTGGTAGTCCCACGGGCCGCCGCCGTGGCGCGCCCATTCGCGCTGGGCGCGCGTCATCGGTTCGTGGTGCGAGGTGCCCATGACCACGCCGTATTCGTCAGCCAGCTTGCCGTTCAGCGGATCGTCGTCGTAGAACGCTGCATCCCACATGGCCGGCCACAGGTAGTTGCCGCGCAGGCGCAGGATCAGTTCGAACACCTTCTCGTAGAAGCCGTGCTTGTAGCCGCCGTATTTTTCCTTGACCCAGCCGGTCAGCGCAGGCGCTTCGTCATTCAGGAAGATGCCGCGGTATTGCACCACCGGCGCATCGCTGACGGCTTGGGCGGCGTTCACGTACAGCGACCTGCTTTGCTTGACCGGCACGTCCGCCCACCAGTACCAGGGCGAGACGCCGATCTGCTCGGAGATTTCATAGATGCCGTAGATGGTGCCGCGCTTGTCGCTGCCGGCGATCACCAGTGCGCGCTCCACGCCCGGCATCGGATTGGCGACGGTCTGGATTTGCCAGCCCTCCCATTTGCCCTTGATGCCCGACACATCCAGCTTGCCGTCGGCGGCCAGCTTGTCGATTACAGGGCTCTTGCCTAGCGTGCCGATGATGACAACGTCGCGGCCTTTCGGCGCGCCGCGCTCCAGTGCAGGCTTCTTGCCGGTCACGCGTTCGATGTCGCCTTGCAGGCTGGCTGCGGCGCGCAGCACGCCGGCGTAGTCGGCGCCGTCAACGAACAGCGAGGTGCTGCGGCCGTCGGCGGCCAGCGGGAAGGCGGCGGCCGATGCCGCAGCGGCAGCAGCCGGACGTTCGGTGCTGACGAACTTTTTCTGTCCGAGGGCATGCGCGGGTGTGGCTGCGCTGAGCGCCAGCACGGCGCCGGCTACGGCGCCGGCAAGGGCGCGCTTGAGAAATGTCATCAATGTCTCCGTAAGGAATCGCCCGGTCTTGCGCCTGGCATTTATGGGAACTGCTGTTTAAGGGAATTACCTGTTTATCCTGCAGCTGCGCAGCGCCGCCAGCGGCACCGCATTGGCCATCTCGCGATAGCCGGCGGTGGATGGATGCAGCCCGTCGTTATCGACATCCTTGCGCAGATGGTCCGGCGCGGCCGGATCGCGCATCAGCGCATCGAAATCGGCCACCGCGTCGAACACCCCCGAGGTACGCACCCATTCATTCAGCGCCTTGCGGTCGGCTTCATTGGCGGCGGCAGGCTTGTAATAGTCGCTGCCCGCATACGGCAGCACCGTGCCGCCAATCACGCACACGCCGCGGGCGTGGGCGCGCTCGACCAGCTGGCGGTGCGCCAGCTTCAGGTCTTCCATCAGCTGCTGGCGCGCTTGCGGCGTATCCTGGCCGTTGCGGTGCAAGACACCCATATCGTTTACGCCAATCAGCACCAGCGCGTGCGTGACGCCGTTGCGGCCCAGCACATCGCGCTCGAAGCGCGAGGCCATATTCGGGCCGGAGCCATCGAGCAGCATGCGTCCGCCGCCGATGCCGGTGTTCACCAGGCCCATTTTCAGGCCTTCCTTCTGCAGCCGCGCGGCCAGAAAATCAGGCCAGCGGGTATTGGTATCGGGCGCGACGCCGTAGCCGTCCGTGATCGAATCGCCGATGGTGACCAGGGCGCCGACGCTGCGCGGGGCCTGCACTTCAATATCCGTCAGCGCATACCAGCGCGGCACCTTGCCCGCTTCCGGCCAGCCGGCGACCAGCTCCTGGCGCCCCGGCAGCGTGAAGCTGGTGGTACGCGAACCCGGGTGGCCGGTCTGGCGCGCCGGCAGATCCTTGAAGGCGATGGTGATGGCGAGGTCCGTGCCGGCGGCAACATCGAGTTCCACGCTGTCGCTGTAATACTCGGCGCCGGCGGGAATGGTGACGTAGCCATGCCCGCCGAAAGTCAGGCGGCGCATGCTGGCGGCATCCACGTCCGGCGTACCCGGTTTCACTGCGCGTGCAATGCTGGCGCCATCGATCGCCATGGGCGAAGTGCCGTGCACATTGCTGACGCGTACCCGCAACGTTTTCCCATCCAGCGAATTGCGCACGATCTGGCGCAAGCTGCTGTCTTTCCATGCGGCAGCGGGCAGCTCATTCTGCGGATCCGGCACTTGCTGCGCCGCACCCCAGGATGTAACCCAGTGCCAGGACGGCGCTGCTGTTGCAGTGCCGCATAAACCCAATGCCAGCGCCGCAAACGACGCACACAACATCTGTTGACTTGCCCGCATAAATACCTCACACTTGAGAAATGGTAGCGCTATTCATTTTAGGATAATAAGATGGTACAAGCAACAATTCAGGGTAGCGGAGGCACTCCCCTGATCACCGAAATGCGCGTGATCCCCGTCGCGGGTCATGACAGCATGCTGCTCAATCTGTGCGGCGCGCATGCTCCCTACTTCATCCGCACCATCGTCGTGCTGAAAGACAGCGCCGGCAATACCGGCATCGGCGAAGTGCCGGGCGGCGCCGGCATCAACCGCGCACTGGAAAATTCCATTCCGCGCGTGGTCGGCACCGAGATCGGCCGCTACAACCGTACCCTGAACGCCGTGCGCGCGTCCATCGCCGGCAATCGCGGCGGCATGCAGCACCAGGTCACCTCGGAAGCCGAGGCGGCCGTGCTGAAGCAGCCGCACGAAATCAATCTGCGCCTGGAAAACGTGGTCACCGCCATCGAAGCGGCGCTGCTGGACCTGCTGGGCCAGCACCTCGGCGTGCCGGTGTGCGAACTGCTCGGCTCCGGCCAGCAGCGCGACAGCGTGCCGATGCTGGCCTACCTGTTCTACATCGGCGACCGCAACCGCACCGGCCTGGATTACCTGAGCGGCGATGGCCAGAGCGGCTGGTATGCCGCCCGCCACCGCGAAGCACTGACGCCGGAAGCGATTGCCGACCAGGCCGCGGCCGCGGCCGAAAAATACGGTTTCCGCGATTTCAAGCTGAAGGGCGGCGTGATGCGCGGCCACGAGGAAATGGCTGCCGTGCAAGCGATCAAGGCGCGCTTCCCCGATGCGCGCGTCACCCTCGACCCGAACGGCGCCTGGAGCCTGCGCGAAGCGATCGACGTCTGCCGCGGCCAGGGCCACGTGATGGCTTACGCCGAAGACCCGTGCGGTCCTGAAGACGGCTACTCCGGGCGCGAAATCATGGCCGAATTCAAGCGCGCCACCGGCATCCCGACCGCCACCAATATGGTGGCCACCGACTGGCGCCAGATGGCGCACTCGCACCTGCTGGGCGCCGTCGATATCCCGCTGGCCGACCCGCACTTCTGGACCATGCAGGGTTCCGTGCGCCTGGCGCAGCTGTGCCAGGACTGGGGCATGACCTGGGGTTCGCACTCCAACAACCACTTCGATATCTCGCTGGCCATGTTCACCCACGCTGCCGCAGCGGCGCCGGGCCGGATCACCGCCATCGACACGCACTGGATCTGGCAGGAAGGCCAGGAGCGCCTGACGAAGGAGCCGCTGCAGATCGTCGGCGGCGCGGTGGCCGTGCCGGACAGGCCGGGCCTGGGCATCGAGCCGGATATGGACCGCATCGAAGCGGCGCACGAGCTGTTCAAGAAAGTCGGCACCGGCGCCCGCGACGATGCGATGGCCATGCAGTTCCTCGTGCCGGGCTGGAAGTATTCGCCCAAGCTGCCAAGCCTGGGCCGCTAAAAGAACAGCAGAAACATAAAAAACACCAAAGAAGAAACACCAAAGGAGACCTATGAAACCCGTTACCGCAACTGCCTGCCTGCCGCAGGATCTGGGCAGTGCTTTGCTCGTCGGCCGCATCTGGCGCGGTGGCGAGATCAATGGCCCGTGCATCGTTGTCGTACGCGAAGGTAAGATTTTCGACATCACCGCCAGGGCGCCGATCATGGCCGACCTGCTGGACCGCAGCGACCTGGTGGAATTCGTGCGCAGCGTGCAGGGCGAAAACCTGGGCAGCGTGGCAGCGCTGATCGAGGCCAGCCTGTCCGGCGACGCCAATGGCCCGCGCCTGCTGGCGCCGTGCGACGTGCAGGCCATCAAGGCTTGCGGCGTGACCTTTGCCGTCAGTCTGCTGGAGCGCGTGATCGAGGAGCAGGCGGGCGGCGATCCGGCCCGCGCCGAGAAGCTGCGCTCCGAGCTGCTGTCCACCATCGGCGCCGACCTGTCTTCCATCAAGCCCGGCTCCGCCGACGCGGAAAAGCTGAAGAAGGAATTCCAGGCGCGCGGCGCATGGTCGCAGTATATGGAAGTGGGCATTGGCCCGTTTGCCGAAGTATTCTCCAAGTCGCAGCCGATGTCCTCCGTGGGATTCGGCGCGGACGTGGGCCTGCACCCGGCCTCCGAATGGAACAACCCTGAACCGGAAATCGTGCTGGCCGTGAACGGCCGCCACGAAGCCGTCGGCGCCACGCTGGGCAACGACGTTAACCTGCGCGATATCGAAGGCCGCAGCGCCCTCCTGCTGGGCAAGGCCAAGGACAACAACGGTTCCTGCTCCATCGGCCCCTTCATCCGCCTGTTCGACGGCAGCTTCACGATCGACAGCGTGCGCAACGCCGAAGTGCGCCTTGCCATCGAGGGCGCCGACGGCTTCCTGCTGGACGGCGTCAGCCTCATGAAACAGATCAGCCGCGATCCGCTGGACCTGGTGTCCCAGACCGCCGGCGCGCATCACCAGTATCCCGATGGCTTCATGCTCTTCCTCGGCACCATGTTCTCGCCGATCAAGGACCGTGGCGCCAAGGGCGCGGGCTTCACCCACCACAAGGGCGACCGCGTCACCATCAGCAGCCCAGCCCTGGGGGCATTGATCAATCACGTCCAGCGCAGCGATGAAATCGCGCCATGGACTTTCGGCGTTCGCGCCTTATACCGTAACCTGGCACGCCGCGGCATCGCGGCAGGAGAGTAAGCAACATGACCGCAGCAAGAAAACCAGTGGTGTACGCCACCTATCCCAACCTCGCGGACAAGCGCGTGGTGATCACGGGAGGCGGCACCGGCATCGGTGCTGCCATCGTTGAGGCTTTCGTGACGCAGGGCGCGCAGGTGGTGTTCCTCGACATCCAGGACGAGCCGTCGCAGGCGCTGGCCGCCAAGCTGTCCACCGGCAAGCACGCGCCTAAATACATCCACTGCGACCTGACCGACCTGAACGCCGTCAGCAGCGTGTTCGCGCAGATCGAGCAGGACTACGGCGCCACCGAGGTCCTGATCAACAACGCGGCCAACGACAACCGCCACGAAGTGCAGGACGTCAGCGCCAAATACTGGGATGACAGCCTGGCCGTCAACCTGCGCCACCAGTTCTTCTGCGCCCAGGCGGTAGCCCCCGGCATGAAGGCCGCCGGCGGCGGCGTGATCCTGAACTTCGGCTCCATCTCCTGGCACCTGGCACTGGGCAACCTGACCCTGTACATGACCGCCAAGGCCGCCATCGAAGGCCTGACGCGCGGCCTGGCCCGCGACCTGGGCGGCGACGGCATCCGCGTCAACTGCATCATCCCGGGCCAGATCCAGACCGCGCGCCAGATGGCCCTGTGGTATTCGCCGGAACAGGAAGCCGAAATCCTGGCCGCGCAATGCCTGCCGGAACGCGTGATGCCGGAAGACGTGGCCGCGCTGACCCTGTTCCTGGCGTCCGACAACGCAGCCCGCTGCAGCGGCCGCGATTACTTCGTTGACGCGGGCTGGTACGGTTCATGATCGCACCGCAATGCATCTGGAACGCCGGCGCCAAACTGGGCGAAGGCCCGGTGTGGAGCGCCGCCGGCAATGCCTTCTGGTTCGTTGACATCAAGGGCCAGCGCCTGCACCGCGTGAATGAAGACGGCAGCGGCCGGCAAAGCTGGGATGCACCAGGTGAAATCGGCTTTGCACTGCCGGTGGAAGGCGGCGGCTTGGTCTGCGGCCTGCCCGGCCAGCTGATGCAGTTCACGCCGGAACTGGGCTTCCGTCCCATGCTGTCGCTGGAAACCGCGATTCCCGGCAACCGCCTGAACGATGGCGGCGTGGATGCCGAAGGCCGCCTGTGGTTCGGTTCCATGGACAATGCCGAAGCAGCGCCTACCGGCGCCCTGTACCGCCTCGACCAGCGCGGCCTGGTGCAGATGGACGATGGCATCGTCATCACCAACGGCCCGTGCACCAGCCCGGACGGCAGGACCTTCTACCACACCGATACGCTGGGCAAGATCGTGTACGCCTACGACAAGGCGCCGGACGGCTCCCTGTCCAACAAGCGCGAGTTCGTGCGCACCGAAGGTCCGGGCCATCCGGACGGCAGCACCGTCGATGCCGAAGGCCATGTATGGATCGCCATGTTCCGCGGCCACCGCATCGACCGCTACGCGCCGGACGGCGAACTGTCCGCCACGGTGCCGATGCCCTGCCCTAATATCACCAAGATCGCCTTTGGCGGCAAGGATTTGCGCACGGTCTTCGCAACCACGGCCTGGAAAGGCATGAGCGGCGAAGAACGCGCACAGTACCCGCTGGCCGGCGGCGTGTTCACCTTCCGGGTGGATGCGCCAGGCCTGCCGCAACCTCTCTTCAACAGGAATGCAGCATGAGCAACACCCGCCGTTACCGCTCCCAGGACTGGTTTGACAATCCTGACCACATCGACATGACCGCGCTGTATCTGGAGCGCTTCATGAACTACGGCATCACGCCGGAAGAACTGCGCAGTGGCCGTCCCATCATCGGCATCGCGCAATCGGGCAGCGACATCAGCCCGTGCAACCGCATCCACCTGGAGCTGGCCAAGCGCGTGCGCGACGGCATCCGCGATGCCGGCGGCATCGCGATGGAATTCCCGCTGCACCCGATCTTCGAAAACTGCCGCCGCCCGACTGCGGCGATCGACCGCAACCTGGCGTACATGGGCCTGGTCGAGATCCTGCACGGCTATCCGATCGACGCGGTGGTGCTGACCACCGGCTGCGACAAGACCACCCCTGCGCAGCTGATGGCTGCCGCCACCGTGGATATCCCGGCCATCGTGCTGTCCGGCGGTCCGATGCTGGACGGCTGGCTGGACGGCGAGCTGGTAGGTTCCGGCGCCGCCATCTGGAAAGGCCGCCGCCAGCTGGCCGCGGGCCAGATCGACAACGAGAAATTCCTGCAGATTGCCGCCGCTTCGGCGCCGTCCGCCGGCCACTGCAACACCATGGGCACCGCATCGACCATGAACGCGATCGCCGAAGCGCTCGGCATGTCGCTCACCGGCTGCTCGGCAATTCCGGCGCCCTACCGCGAGCGCGGCCAGATGGCTTACGAAACGGGCAGGCGCATCGTGGAAATGGCGAAGCAGGATATCCGCCCATCCTCGATCCTGTCGCGCGAAGCCTTCCTGGACGCCATCGTGGTCAACGCCGCCATCGGCGGTTCCACCAACGCCCAGCAGCACATCCTGGCCATGGCGCGCCACGCCGGCGTGGAAATCAGGCAGGAAGACTGGATGGAATACGGCCACGACGTGCCGCTGCTGCTGAACATGCAGCCGTCCGGCAAATATCTCGGCGAACGCTTCCACCGCGCGGGCGGCGTGCCGGCCGTGATGTGGGAGCTGGAACAGGCAGGCAAGCTGCGCTCGCAGCGTCCTACCGTTACCGGCAAGACCATGGCCGAAAACCTCGTGGGCCATGAAAGCGCGGACCGCGAGATGATCACGCCGTTCGCCCAGCCGCTGAAGGAAAAGGCCGGCTTCTTCGTGCTGAAGGGCAATCTGTTCGACTTCGCGATCATGAAGACTTCCGTGATCTCGGACGACTTCCGCCAGCGCTACCTGTCGCGGCCCGGCAACGAGAACGTGTTCGAGTGCCGCGCCATCGTGTTCGACGGTTCCTCCGACTACCACGCCCGCATCAACGATCCGGCCCTGAACATCGACGAGAACTGCATCCTGGTGATCCGCGGCTCCGGCCCGGTAGGCTGGCCCGGTTCGGCGGAAGTGGTCAACATGCAGCCGCCGGATGCGCTGATCAAGCGCGGCATCCGCAACCTGCCGACCCTGGGCGACGGCCGCCAGTCCGGCACCTCGGACAGCCCGTCCATCCTGAACGCAGCACCGGAAAGCGCGGTAGGCGGCGGCCTGGCCTACATCCGCACCGGCGACATGGTGCGCATTGACCTGAATAAGGGCGAATGTAATATGCTGGTCAGCGACCAAGTCCTGGCGCAACGCAGGCAGGAGGGCATTCCAGCCTTCCCTGCCAGCCAGACGCCGTGGCAGGAGCTGTACCGCGCCACCGTGGGCCAGATGGACAGCGGGGCCTGCATGGAACTGGCGCTGAAGTACCGTGGGGTGGCCGACGACATGCCGCGCCACAATCACTGACTCGGCACAAGCCAGAGCTGAAAAACAAAAGAGGAGACATATGAACAGCATCGCAATAGAAAGTACCGATTCCAGCCATGAGTCGGAAAACACCGGGCTGATCGTCCTGATCAGCTGCATCGCCACCATCGGCGGCTTCCTGTTCGGCTTCGACAGCGGCGTCATCAACGGCACGGTCGATGGCCTGAAACAGGCTTTCCATTCCACCTCCGCCGGCATCGGCTTCGAAGTCGCGTCGATGCTGCTCGGCTGCGCCGCCGGCGCCTTCTTCGCCGGCCGCCTGGGCGACCGCTGGGGACGCCGCGCAGTGCTGATCATTTCTGCCGTGATGTTCCTGCTGTCGGCGCTGGGCGCCGGCTTTGCCACCACGTCGGCGGTCTTTATCGCCGCACGCGTGCTGGGCGGCTTTGCCGTCGGCGCGGCCAGCGTGATGTCGCCGGCCTATATTGCGGAAGTCGCCTCGGCGCGCTACCGCGGCCGCCTCGCCACGGTGCAGCAGATCGCGATCATCAGCGGCCTGTTCTGCGCCTTCCTGAGCAACTATGTGCTGGCCAACGCCGCCGGCGGTTCCACCGGCCTGCTGTGGCTGGGCCAGGAAGCATGGCGCTGGATGTTCTGGATGATGGCAATCCCTTCCGCGCTGTTCCTGGTGCTGCTGCTGGCGATTCCGGAAAGCCCGCGCTTCCTGGTCGCGAAGAAGCGCAAGGCTGAAGCGCTGGCCGTGCTGGAACGCCTGTACGGCGCAGCGGCCGCCAAGGCCAAGTTCGACTCGATCGACGTTTCGCTGTCCGAAGACCACCACCGTCCGCGCCTGTCCGACCTGGTCAACAAGGCCAGCGGCAAGCTGCGTCCTATCGTCTGGGTCGGCATCGGCCTGGCCACCTTCCAGCAGCTGGTCGGCATCAACGTGGTGTTCTATTACGGCGCGGTGCTGTGGCAGGCCGTCGGCTTCTCCGAGAGCGATGCGCTGCTGATCAACGTGCTCTCCGGCGCCCTCAGCATCGGCGCCTGTATCGTTACCGTATTCCTGATCGACCGCATCGGCCGCAAGCCCCTGCTGTGGATTGGCTCGCTCGGCATGGCGGTGACGCTCGGCCTGGTCACGCTTGCTTTCGCCAGCGCCTCGCTCGACGCGGGCGGCAAGCTGACCCTGTCCGGATCGATGGGCGTGCTCGCGCTGGCTGCCGCCAATGTGTACGTGATCTTCTTCAACCTGTCGTGGGGACCGGTGATGTGGGTCATGCTGGGCGAGATGTTCCCCAACCAGATCCGCGGTTCGGCCCTGGCCGTCGCCGGTGCGGCGCAATGGACGTCGAATTTCCTCATCACGGTCACCTTCCCGATTCTGCTGGCAGGCATCGGCCTGGCTGGCGCCTATGGCATCTACACCGTGGCGGCCGTGGTCTCGCTGTTCTTCGTGCTGCGCTATGTGCATGAAACGCGCGGCAAGGAACTGGAACAGATGGAAGGCTGAGCATCGGCATCAGCGCCCCGCCACGATCAACTTAAAAATCCAAAAACAGGAGACAGTACATGAAGCGCCGGCAGTTCCTAACCTCCCTCTCCAGCGTCGCCGGCGTCAGCGCCCTCGGCACGCCAGCCACCATGGCTGCCGCAGCGACGCGGCCTCTCTACAAGGATCCAGCCGCGCCCGTGCCGGCGCGCGTGAAGGATCTTCTGGGCCGCATGACCCTGGAGGAAAAAGTCGCGCAGATGCTCTGCCTGTGGCAGGAAAAGAATGTGATCGAGGATGCGCAGGGCGAGTTCGCGCCGGCCAAGGCATCGCAGTCGTATCCGAACGGCCTGGGCATGATCGGCCGTCCGTCCGACCGCCAGGGCCAGGCCACGGCCGGCGGCGCCGGCGACAGCGGCGGCCGCAATAACCGCAATGCGCTGCAGACCGCCACCTATATCAACGCCGCGCAGAAATGGGCGCTGGAAAACACCCGCCTCGGCATCCCGATGTTCATGCACGAGGAAGCGCTGCACGGCTACGTGGCGCGCGACGCCACCAGCTTCCCGCAGTCGATCGCGCTGGCTTCGTCCTTCGACCCGGCCATGGTGCGCAAGATCTTCGGCGTGGCGGCGCGCGAGATGCGCGCCCGCGGCGCCAACTTCGCACTGGCGCCGGTGGTGGACGTGGCGCGTGAACCGCGCTGGGGCCGTATCGAGGAAACCTATGGCGAAGACCCGCACGTCTGCGCCGAGATGGGCAAGGCGGCCGTGCTGGGCTTCATGGGCGAAGACCGCAAGCTGGCCAGGGACAAGGTGTTCGTCACGCTGAAACACATGACCGGCCACGGCCAGCCGGAAAGCGGCACCAATATCGGTCCGGCGGAAGTCAGCGAGCGCACCCTGCGCGAAGATTTCTTCCCGCCGTTCGAGCGCATCATCCGCGAAACCAATGCCGCGGCCGTGATGCCTTCGTATAACGAGATCGGCGGCCTGCCGTCGCACGCCAACCCGTGGCTGCTGCACAAGATCCTGCGCGAGGAATGGGGCTTCAAGGGCGTGACCGTGTCCGACTACTTCGGCATCAAGGAACTGATCACGCGCCACAGCCTGGCCGACAATCCGAAGGACGCCGCCTACCGCGCCATCAAGGCCGGCGTGGACATCGAAACGCCGGACGGTTTTGGCTACAAATTCCTGCCGGAACTGGTGAAGGAGAAGAAGGTTTCCGTCGCCGAGATCGACACCGTGGTGGCGCGCATCCTGACGCTGAAGTTCGAGTCGGGCATGTTCGAACAGCCTTACGTCGATGCGGACCTGGCCGACAAGCTGACCGCCACGCCGGATGCGGTGGCCCTGGCGCGCGAAGCGGCCGTGCGTTCGGCCGTGCTGCTGAAGAACGACAAGGGCGTGCTGCCGCTGAATCCGGCCAAGGTGGGCAAGCTGCTGCTGCTCGGCACGCACGCCAGGGATTGCCCGATCGGCGGCTATTCGGATGTGCCGCGCCATGTGGTGTCCATCCACGAAGCGCTGGAGGAAGAGAGCAAGAAGCAGGGCTTCTCCTTCGCTTACTCGGAAGGCGTGCGCATTACCGATGAACGCATCTGGGGCAAGGACGAGATCAAGTTCACGCCGCCGGAAGTGAACGCCAAGCTGATCGCGGAAGCGGTCGCCGCGGCGAAAAACGCCGACACCATCATCATGGTGCTGGGCGATAACGAGCAGACCAGCCGCGAAGCCTGGGCCGACAACCACCTCGGCGACCGTCAGACGCTGGACATGATCGGCCAGCAGAACGACCTGGCAAAAGCCATCTTCGACCTGGGCAAGCCGACCGTGGTGTTCCTGCTGAATGGCCGTCCGCTGTCGGTGAACCTGCTGGCCGAGCGCGCCGACGCCCTGATCGAAGGCTGGTACCTGGGCCAGGAAACCGGCCACGCCGCGGTGGACCTGATCTTCGGCCGCGCCAACCCGGGCGGCAAGCTGCCGGTGTCCATCGCGCGCAATGCGGGCCAGCTGCCGGTCTTCTACAACCACAAGCCTTCCGCGCGGCGCGGCTATATCGACGGCAGCACCAAGCCGCTGTGGCCATTCGGCTTTGGCCTGAGCTACACCACCTTCTCGATTTCCGAGCCGCGCCTGGCGTCGGCGAAAATCGGCGTGGATGGCTCGACCAAGGTGTCGGTGGAGGTGGCGAATATCGGCAAGGTGGCCGGCGACGAGGTGGTGCAGCTGTACATCCGCGACGACATCAGCTCGGCCACGCGCGCCGTGAAGGAGCTGAAGGGCTTCCAGCGCGTGACGCTGCAGCCGGGCGAGAAGCGCACCGTGAGCTTCGACATCAGGCCGTCCGACCTGCGCTTCTACAACGCGGACATGAAGCGCGTGGTCGAACCGGGCTCGTTCACGATCTCGGTAGGCGCCAACAGCGCGGACCTGAAAGCGGCAAAGCTGATGGTCGGCTGAGTTTCACTGTCGGGAATTTTTACAGATAAGGGGCGGCCGCAGTTCGGGCCGCCCCTAAACATTTGATATTTAATAAAGTTTATTGTCGGGCACGCAAGTTGCTTTACCAAGAATATAACGATTATTTCTTGGGAGTTATTTAAATGTCTAAAATTCAATCTTTGTTCCTTGCTGCCGTCCTCGCCTTTTGCGCCCCGGCGCAAGCTGCCGTGATCAATTTCAACAATATGATCAACACCACCAGCTTCAGCCAGGAGCGCGCCAGCATTGGCGGCTACAGCTTCAGCTCCTCCCTCAGCGCCTTCCTGTTCGACAACGACCTGAACTGGCTGGGCGACGCCGGCACCTCGGCCTATAACAACACCGATTACCTGGTTTCGGCCGGCACGCTGACGATCAGCCGCGCCAATGCCGCGCTGTTCTCGGTCACCAGCCTGGACCTGATCGGCTGGAACAACCTGCAGCGCGGCGCCACCCTGGTCGGCACCCGCGCCGACAACAGCATCGTGTCCCTGAGCGTGGACTTCCGCGATACGCCGAACTTCCTCTACTGGCACGACAACGACTTCAAGAAAGTCATGCTGAGCGGCTTCACCAACCTGAAATCGCTGACCATCAAGGGTTCCGGCGCAGGCTTCCTGGCGCTGGACAACCTGAATGTGACGGCCGCCGCGGTCCCTGAGCCAGGCACGCTGTCCGTGCTGGCACTGGGCTTGGGCGCGCTGGCCTTCATGCGCCGCCGCAAGGTTTCCTGACTGTCGGAAAATTTTACAGTTGCGGGGCGGCTGTGTCAGCAGCCGCCCTTAACTTATTGATATAGTTAAATTTTATTTTCTGGAACGAAACTTGCTTTAACACTAGTTCAACATTTTTTCATTCTTGTTAAGTAAGGTTTATCGTTTCATGTCGAAGTTTGCCGCAGCAGTTCTCCTCTCCGCCTTTGCCTTCAGCTCCCACGCCGCAGTCATCAATTTCAACAACCTGGCCAGCACCAGCATGGCCGGCAACAGCAGCCGCACCAGCGACTACACCGCGTTCTACAACCGCGCCGCGACCGTCGGCGGCTACACCTTCAGCGCGCCAGCCTACGAATACTTCATGAGCTCGAACTATGGCGGCGACCGTAGCGACTATGCCTACAACGGCAGCGACTTCCTGATGAGCGAAAGCACGGTCACCCTGCGCAGCCAGAACGCTGCGCTGTTCTCGGTATCCAGCCTCGACCTGGCCAGCTGGGACAGCTACGACTACAATTTCTTCGGCCACTACAGCGGCGTGTACGCCACCTCGGCCAAGCTGGTAGGCGTACGCGCTGACGGCAGCGAAATCAGCACCATCATCAATCTGGACGCCCGTTCCAACGCATCCAAGACCGGCGGCAACGACTTCACCAATTACGTCCTGAGCGGCTTCACCGGCCTGAAATCGCTGACGATCAACGCCACCAACTTCAACTACCTGGCGATCGACAATATCGCGGTCAACGCTGCATCCGTGCCCGAGCCAGGCACCCTGGCCATCCTCGGCCTCGGCTTGGGCGCCCTCGCCTTCGCCCGCCGCCGCAAGCAGTAAGGTTCCCGGCGCGGCATACCGGCTGAGAGCTGGCCGGCGCCGCGACTGCCGCTGCACCGGCAGCGCGCCCGGATCTTCAGCGGCAGGTGATGACGATGGTGGTATTGTGCTCGTCCGCATTTTCGTTCGTCTGCCAGGCGCGCACATATTGCGGGCCGGCCGGCACCTTGAGCGCGCAGCTGGCCTTGCCATCCCACTCGTTGAAACTCTCCTGCCGCGCGCTTTGACCGCACGGCGATTCCAGCGCCCAGCTGCGCCAGATGCACACCTGTGCGTTGCGGCCGTTATGCCCTGCACTCTTGGCGCCGGAATGCGTCGATACCGTGATTTCCTGGGCGGCGCCGAAGTCCAGCTTCACCACCGGCGACTTCGCCTGCAGGACATTCACAATCTGCTGCCCCGGCTTGCAGCTTGCTTCATAGGTTTGCGTGACCGGACTGAACGACGGCGATTCGCTGGAGCAGTTGGCCGCCGCCAGGGCCGTCATGGGGAACATCAGCAATACAAAGCGCATAGCGTTCATGATCATCCTCCTTCGTTTATCGGACGCTCTTTGAAGCTAGCAAACCAGCGCGCGATAACAATCTGCGTCGCCGCGTGCTTTGATTCAGCTCAAGCAAAATGCATTCAGGAATAAAAAAACGCCACCCGAGGGTGGCGTTCTTGTTGGCGCGGAAGCGGATTACGCTTCGTCGCTGTGGTGCGGTTCGTCCGCTGGCAGTTCGGCCACGATGGCAGCGCGTTCCGCGTCGAGCAGCGCTTTGCGCTCTTCGGCTTCCCACACTTCCTTCTCCTTGCGGGCGCGGTGGAACGCCAGACCGGTACCGCCCGGGATCAGACGGCCCACGATCACGTTTTCCTTCAGGCCGCGCAGACCATCGCGCTTGCCCATGATCGCCGCTTCGGTCAGCACGCGGGTGGTTTCCTGGAACGATGCGGCCGAGATGAAGGAGTCGGTCGACAGCGATGCCTTGGTAATACCCAGCAGCACGTTCTCGTAGGTCGCCGGCAGCTTGCCCAGCGCGATCACGCGGTCGTTTTCCTCCAGCAGCTCGGAACGCTCCACCTGCTCGCCGACGATGTAGTCGGTGTCGCCAGCCTGAACGATCTGAACACGGCGCAGCATCTGGCGCACGATCACTTCGATGTGCTTGTCGTTGATCTTCACGCCCTGCAGACGGTACACGTCCTGCACTTCGTCAACGATGTAGCGCGCCAGCGCTTCGATACCCAGCAGGCGCAGGATGTCTTGCGGATCGGCCGGGCCGTCCACGATCATCTCGCCCTTGTTCACCACCTGGCCGTCGTGCACCAGCACTTGCTTGTCCTTGGTA
>Ga0065165_1000254_pt1 | contig 92762 bp, 95 predicted proteins | sample AraplaMF_Cvi_mMF_FD_63813 | JGI IMG/M metagenome (GOLD analysis project Ga0065165, IMG submission 63813) | Arabidopsis root microbial communities from the University of North Carolina, USA - plate scrape MF_Cvi_mMF (version 2) (version 3) | ecosystem: Host-associated > Plants > Roots >... | reverse complement strand
CTACATCAACGGCGCGGTGCTGCGCGTGGACCGCAAGGTCTCCGTCGAGCTCGTCAACGACGTGATGTTCCTGCTCGAAGGGCAGGTCATGCAGGCCTCCGACGCCACCACGGCGCTGCGTCAACTCTATTTCATCGTCCAGCTCATGCTGATGAATCCAACCGACGTCCGCGATGCCGCGGCCCTCTACGCCCAGCATTACGCGGCCCTGATCGCGGTGTGCGAGAGCCGCGAGATGCTGGAGGGGCTCGCCGCGGTCGACGAGCTGGTCGAGACCACGCGTTACTTCGAGGCGCTCAAGCGGATCCGGGCGCTGTTCCCGGTGGAGCAGGCCATCCTGGCCGGCGCCACGACCGATACCCCATCCGAAGCTGCCTGACAGCGGAGAGGCATATGAACGTTTCCAGCGCAACCGATAGCACCAGCAAGTCCAGTTCGACCAATACGTCGAACTCTACGTCGAGCACAGGTGTCGACTACAACACGTTTCTTCAGCTCCTCATCGCGGAGATGAAGAACCAGGACCCGACCAATCCGATGGATACGTCGCAGTATATGAGCCAGTTCGCCCAGCTGTCGTCGGTCGAGCAGGCGATGCAGACCAACAACAAGCTGGATGCGCTGCTGTCTTCCCAGTCGCTGTCGCAGGCCGACGGGCTGATCGGCAAGACCGTCAGCTTCACCGACTCGACCGGAGCGACCTTCAGCGGCAAGGTCACGTCGATCTCGATCAACAGCGACGGTTCCGTCGCGACCCTCGCGGACGGCACCAAGGTCGCGATCGGTCCCGGCCTCACGATCAGCCAGTCATGAACGAGCGGGACGCCCTCGACATCGTCCAGGCGGCGATCTGGACCATCATCGTTGCCTGCGGGCCCGCCGTCGGTGCCGCAATGGCGGTCGGCACCCTCATCGCGCTGATGCAGGCGCTGACCCAGATCCAGGAAATGACGCTGACCTTCGTTCCCAAGATCATCGTCATTCTCGTGGTTGTGGCGGTCTCCGGCTCCTTCATCGGCGCCCATCTCTCCACTTTCACCGAGATGGTCTATTCGCATATCGAGCGCGGCTTCTGAGCCGCTGCTCTGTCGGCCACCACCCTCGCGTAAGCTTTGCACGGCACATTACCGAGCGGACCCCCTGCCGGTGACCTATGGCCGATACATTCGCTGCTAGCCTGCCCAGCCCGCGCCGACTCGGAGCGGACGCCTTCTTCGCGGGCGGTATCGTGGCCATGCTCACGATCCTGTTCCTGCCGATACCGCCGATCCTGATCGACCTCGGCCTGGCCTTCTCGATCGCGCTGTCGGCGCTGATCCTGATGGTCGCCCTGTGGATCCAGCGACCGTTAGATTTCTCCGCCTTTCCGACCGTGCTGCTGATCGCGACGATCCTGCGCCTGGCGCTCAACGTCGCGACCACCCGTCTGATCCTGTCGCGCGGCGGGGAAGGCGAGCAAGCCGCGGGCCACGTCGTTGCCGGCTTCTCGAAGTTCGTCATGGGCGGCGACTTCGTCATCGGTCTGATCATCTTCGCTATCCTGGTCACGGTGAATTTCGTCGTGATCACCAAGGGTGCGACGCGTATCGCCGAAGTCGGTGCCCGCTTCACCCTGGATGCCATCCCCGGCAAGCAGATGGCGATCGACGCCGATCTGTCGGCGGGCCTGATCGACGACAAGGAAGCGCAGCGCCGGCGCCGCGAGCTCGAAGAGGAAAGCTCCTTCTTCGGCGCCATGGACGGTGCCTCGAAATTCGTCCGCGGCGATGCCATCGCAGGCCTGATCATCACCGCGATCAACATCTTTGGCGGCATCATCATCGGCGTCACCCATCACGGCCTGACGCTGTCGCGCGCCGCCGACGTCTACACCAAGCTCTCCGTCGGCGACGGTCTGGTGACGCAGATGCCGGCGCTGATCGTGTCGTTGTCGGCGGGCCTGCTGGTCTCAAAGGGCGGCACGAGGGGGTCGGCCGAGCAGGCCGTGCTGCGGCAGCTCGGCGGCTACCCGCGCGCGGTGTCGGCGGCGTCGCTGATGATGTTCGTGCTTGCGCTGATGCCGGGATTGCCGATGGCCCCCTTCGTGCTGCTCGGCGGCATCATGGCTTTCGTCGGCTATACGCTGCCCAAGCGGCAGGCGGCGCGGGAGCGCAAGGAAGATGCGCGCAAGGCCGACGAGCGCGCCCAGGTCGAAGCCAAGGACTCCGTCAAGGAATCGCTCAAGACAGCCGAGATCGAACTGTCGCTCGGCAGCCACCTGTCGGTGCACATGCTGGGCTCGCGCACCGAGCTGGCCCACCGCGTGGCGAAGATCCGCAAGAAGTTCGCCAAGCAGTACGGCTTCGTCGTCCCGGAGATCAAGCTCACCGACAATCTGTCGATCGATCCGAAGGGATACCAGATCCGGATCCACGACACGCGTGTCGCCCATGGCGAGCTCCGGCTCGGCGAGGTGCTGGTGCTGGTCGACAAGGATGGCAAGCCCGACGTGCCCGGCGAAGAGGTGATCGAGCCCGCCTTCGGCATGAAGGCGCTGTGGGTGACGGAAGCCTTCACCGACGAGGTCAAGCGGCAGGGCTGCAAGCCGGTCGACAATTTGTCGGTGCTGCTGACGCATTTGAGCGAAGTGATCCGGGCCAACCTCGCCCAGCTGCTGTCCTACAAGGATATGCGCGGCCTGCTCGACCGGCTCGATCCCGAATACAAGCGCCTGGTCGAGGATCTCTGCCCGTCGCAGATCTCCTATTCGGGATTGCTGGCGATCCTGAAGATCCTGCTCGCCGAGCGGGTGTCGATCCGCAACCTCCATCTGATCCTCGAAGCCATCGCCGAGATCGCGCCCCACGTGCGGCGCTCCGAGCAGGTCGCAGAGCATGTGCGCACGCGCCTTGCCCAGCAGATTTGCGGCGACCTCTCCGACAACGGCGTGCTCAACGTGGTCCGCCTCGGCAATCGCTGGGACCTCGCGTTCCATCAGAGCCTGAAGCGCGACGGCAAGGGCGACGTCGTCGAGTTCGACGCCGACCCGCGCCTGATCGAGCAGTTCGCGACGGAGGCCAGCGCCGCGATCCGCAAGTTCACCGAGAACGGCACCAGCGTGGTGCTGGCGGTAACCCCCGAAGCCCGTCCCTATGTCCGGATGATCCTGGAGCGGGTGTTCCCGACATTGCCGATCCTGTCGCATGTCGAGGTCGCACGCAGCGCCGAGATCAGGGCGCTCGGAGCCATCTCGTGATCAGCAGCCTCGCCGACAGCGTGCTGGTCACGTTCATCGTGTTCTGCCGCATCGGCGCCTGCCTGATGTTCGTCCCCGGCTATTCCAGCCTCAACGTCCCCGCGCAGATCCGGCTGTTCATTGCGCTCGTCACGACGTTTGCGCTGACGCCGATCCTGATCGCGGTCCTGAAACCCCTGACCGAGAATGCGGCACCGCTGTCGCTGGCATTCCTGATCGGCTCCGAAATCCTGGTCGGCAGCGTCATCGGCCTCAGCGGGCGGGTGTTCTTCCTGGCACTCCAGACCATGGCAACCGTGATGGCGAGTGCGATCGGGCTGAGCAGCATTCCAGGCACGCCGATTGCCGACACCGATCCGGCGCCGGCCCTGGTGCCGCTGATCATGGCGTCGGTCACGACGCTGTTCTTCATGACCGATCAGCACTGGCAGGTGCTGCGCGGGTTGATGAACTCCTACGACGTCTGGCAGCCCGGCAGCAGGCTCGGCGGCAGCATGCCGCTCGACCAGCTCGTCGGCCACCTCTCGGAAGCGTTCGTGCTGACGGTGCGGATCGCGAGCCCCTTCATCGTCTATTCCGTCATCGTCAATTTGGCGGTCGGACTCATCAACAAGCTGACGCCGGCGATTCCGGTCTACTTCATCTCGGTGCCCTTCGTGCTGTTCGGAGGCTTCCTGCTGCTCTATCTCACCAGCGACGAGCTCCTGACGCAGTTCACGCTCGGCGTCGCGTCGTCGCTGGCGGAATGACGGCCATGAAGTCGCGCGCGGACAAGCTCGGTCGAATGGTGTCGCTGGTGAAGCTCCAGCTCCGGCTGGCCGAATGGCAACTCGTGCATCTGCGGCAGCAGGAGCGAAGCCTGCAAGACGAGCAGGAATGGCTGGTTGGAGCCCTGAACGAGGATAAGCCGCCGGCGGGGTCATCGAGCGATTTGATCGCCCGTCGTCTCAACAGAACCAGCGTCGGCGCGCGCGAGGTGAACGAGCAGGCTTCGCGGCAGCTCGACCAGGTTCGTTCCGAGACCCGCCGCGTCAAGCAGCTCCAGGAGGTCGCCAAGGCGGCGCTCGCGGACAAGCTTCGCGATGCGGAAAAGCGCTCGCTCGAGGAGATGACGGGAATAAGCCTTACCGTGCGCGAGTGGACGCCACGGCCAGCCAGCCGGAACAAGACATGATCGTGACAGCGACCCCCGACCTCGTTCTCGACGTCCTCGAAGCCGCCGACCCCGTGGCGCAGCGCGCCGCGACCGCGAAGCTCGACGCGTTGAAATCATCTGATGCCGATTTCGCCGCCACAATGGATGCTGAAGTGAGCAAAGCTAAAGCGGCGGCCGCCGATCAATCCGCGGCTACGCTTGCCGAGACGCAGTCGACGGCCGTGAACGGGCCGCCGGTGCAGGTGATCAAGAAGCCCGGCCCGGACGAGGTCTATCGCAAGTTCGAAGCCTTCATCCTCCAGACCTTCGTCGAGACGATGTTACCGAAGGAATCGGAGCAGGTGTTCGGCAAGGGGACCGCCGGTGGCGTGTGGAAGTCGATGCTGGCGGAGCAGCTTGGTAACCAGCTGGCAAAGGGCAAGGGCATTGGCATCGCCAAGCAGCTTGCTGCCGCACATCCGGCAGGGCCGGACGTGACGGCGAAGGCCGGATCATGATCAGGAAATGGGTGACAGAAGTTGAAGGGTGAATTTCCTATGCAGGCACGAGACGGCGCGACGGCTCTGGTGATGGAGCAGCCGGCGGTGGACACTGAGGCGATGGCGATCGAAGCCGCATCAAGCGATGCGCTGCTGCCCGTGTTGCTGCCGAATGTCGGTGGCGAGACGGCGATCAACAGCACGGAGGCCGAGAAGTCGGAAGAGGTCCGCGGCCTGCTGGCGGCGATCCGCCGGCTCGAGAATATCGTCGAAGAGGAGACGGCCGCGCTCGCGACGGGCAAGAAGATTGATTTCGACGATTTCAGCGCCCGGAAGAGCCGGAGCATGCTCGAATTCGTGCGGCTGATGCGGGCGCGGATGCATCTCGGCGCCGAGATCGAAGTCACCGAGGAGATCCAGCGGCTGCGCGAGAAGCTCGAGCGCAATCGCTCCCTCCTCGAGATGCATTACGACGCGGTGCGCGAGGTCGCCTCCATCATCGTCAAGGCGATCAAGGACGCCGAGTCCGACGGCACCTATACCGGTCGCACAGCGCAGGACGGAAAATGATCAGACTCGTTCTGGCCGGGCTCTGGGTCTGCATCCTCACGGCAGGCACGAGCTACGCCGTGGCCTATTGGAAGGAAAACGGCAGCCTGCTGCCGGCCAAGGACGCGTATCTGGAGGGGCTGCAATACCAGAAGACGCGGGCGCTGAGCGTGCCCATGGTCGAGAACGGCGGCGTGCAGGGCTACATCGTCGCGCGCTTTGTCTATACCGTGGAAGCGCGGACCTTGCACCAGCTCAACGTGCCGCCGGAGCCGTTCGTCGTGGACGAGGCGTTCCGCAGGATCTATGCCGACGACCGGCTCGATTTCAGGAAGCTCGCCCGTTACGATCTCTCCATCCTCACCACGGCCATCAAGCAGCGCGTCAACGAGCGGATGCAGGCCGACGTCGTCCAGGACGTCCTGGTCGAGGATTTCAACTACGTCTCGAAGGAAGAATTCCAGTCGAAGCCGTAGGCATCACCGTGCAAGCGTGACGCGGCTTTCTGGAAGTACCACGCCCGGCTGAAAGTCCGAGGCGCGATCCTCGTCCGGTCGTGCCTTGCCGCGGGCTGCGCCCGCGCTGCGAGGGCCTGCATTCCCCGGTCTTGGTCCCCATACGTACAATGGCCTCTGCGAAATTGCTTCGCAGAGGCCATTGTCGTTTCGTAGCGGTGCTCGGCCGCGTCAGTTTCCGGCGGGATAGGCTGCCGGAGCGGCATGCGCCCTGTTGAGGAGAATGCCGACCTCGTCGAGGTCCTGCATCGGCACGTCGATGGTCTCGCCGGCAGGGATATTGAGGCGATATCCGACGTAACGCCGGGCCACAATTGCATCGAAGCCGAGGCGGTCGCGGAGTTTCTTGCGCAGCTTGCTGACGTGGCTCTCGATCACGCTCTCGTCGAAGGTGGACTCGAAGATGCCGTAGACCGCGTTGAAGATCTGCGTTTTGGTGACCCACTTGCCGTGGTTGCTGACCATATATTCGAGAATGCGCAGTTCGCGGCGGGGCAAGGTCAGGGCGTGGCCCGCGATCTCTGGGTCACGCCCGTTGAAGAAGACCTGAATCCTGGTCTCGCAGGGCCTCGGCAGCTCGCCTACCCGGCGGCGCGCGATCGCGGCCGTTCGGGCGAGGATCTCACGCAGGTGAATCGGCACATGCACGACGTCGTCGACGCCCGATTCGAACAGCTCGAGCGTGTTCTTGAGCATCTTCTGGCCGCTCATGGCGATGATGGGAGCCGAGGAGCGCTTGCGCATCGCCCGCGGCAGGGTTCCGCGGGCGTCGCAATCCCCGAGGAGGAAGGCGTCGACCGCTGCCAGGTCCGATTCACTTGCAGATTGCAGCCAGTCCCAGAATTCTCCGGAGGAGAAGCCGATCGACGAGACACCTTCGCGAACGAGCCCTCCAACGTAGCTGTTCGCGACGCTCTCGCGATCATCAACGATAATATACATCAGTCTTTCGCCCCTGTTTCGCATTTGTCACGGCCGGAGGTTGTTGTGATGCCCGGCTCGGCGACCATGCTGTTTGACGATATTTCCATCCCGCGAACCGTTGTTATGGTTTCGATATTCGCGGGCAGCCCTACGCATTCAGTGCCCACCTGCGCGGGCCTGTTACTTCGACTCGATACTGAACGCTTACTGCGTGAGGCTCGGCGGGTGTCTTACGGATCACCTCGCGGAGCGGATTGAGACAGCGACCTAGAACAGTTGCGCCAAGTTGCTTATCGCGTCCGAACGCACCTGAACCTTGCCGATCTCCTCGCCAACTGGCGAGAATCACTTGAGTAGGACCGTAACAATTGCCGATTTCCGATCAAGCGTGCGCAACAAAGCGATTGCTACGTGTGCTTGATGCTGTTGATTTGTTTCGAGTTGTTTCTTGATATATCCAATCGTACTAATTGATTTGAATTTCGAATTAGTTTTGCACCGTGATGGTTGTATAGTTCCTCATCCCTGTATAATTACAGCCATTTTGGGCGGTGCTGCCGATCATGCGCTGGGAGGGGTTTTCAACTCCGGATTGACTCTTTCCACCGGATGTCCACATGCGACAATTCGACTCATGTACGGCAAGAAGACTCCAGCTTGGCCAAATCTTGGCGAGGGTGTGTCTTTCGAGTCGCACTCTCGCCACGTGCGTGCCGTGTTTGACTCATGCGACGTCGCATCGCGCGCGATGAAAAGTTTTCGCTGCGCACGTTTCAGGCAAGCTTGGGCACATAAATTCGTCCTTCGATAGATCGAAGCGAACGGAGCATTTTCACATGTTGTCCGACGGACAAGCTCGTCCCGGTGCGACCGCCGATGTTTCCGCGGCGGCGAAGCCGGCTCCGGAGTCACGCAATCCAAAGGACAACACGACGCAAGCGGCGAAGCCCGCAGCATCTGCAAAGCGTATGTCGGCAGCGGCGAACGACGAGACACTGGCGAAGGAAGCGCTCGAGGGGTTGAAACGCATTCGCGCCAAGGCTCGCCTCGACAAGATGGCGATACCCAAGCCTGCGCCGGTCGTGATCAAGCCGGCCGTGATCGTGGCCAAGCCGCCGCCGCCTCGTCCGACATGGGTCGCGCCGCTCGCGACACTGGCGGTCGCCGCGATGCTGGTGGTGAGCGCCTGCACTGGCGTGATCGCTTATCTCACCACCACGCAGCCCGCCCAGAACAGCGTTGCGGCCAACACCGAGATCAGGAATCTGCGCGAGACCGTCGCGCAGCTGCGCAAGCAGGTGTCTGGCGTGTCCGAAAATCTCGACGGCCTGCGCACCGCGGTCGATCAATCGAGCAAGGCGACCAATGATCGCTTCGGCAGGTTCGCCGAGAATCTCGACCGCATCGAGCGGGTCAGCTCGTCCTCGACCGCGAAGCTCGACAAGCTCGCCCTCGCGCAGACCCAGACTCCGGCGCCCGCGCCGGCGGCGGTGCAATCGCAACCGTCACAGGCCGCGCCGATGATGGCATCGCTCGGCTCGCCCGAAATCACGGGCTCGGTGCCGCCGTCGGCGCCGCGAAAAGTAATCAAGGGCTGGTCGGTCCGCCAGGCTTATGAAGGGATTGCGATCCTGCAGAGTCCGAACGGCGTCATCGAGGTGGTGCTGGGACAGCAGGTGCCCGGCCTCGGCCGCATCGAGGAGATCAGGAACGAGAGCGGGCGGCTGGTGGTGGAGTCCAGCGGCGGTGTCATCTATTCGTCACGCAAAGCAACGCCCTGATCGACGACCCCCTCTATTGGCGATGATGCTCGAAGCTGGTGCATAGCAGCTCGACTTCCGGCTCCGCGATCGGCGCCCGGAACAGGCGGCAGCTGAATTCGGCCGCCGTTTTGCCGTCCGCGGTGGTGCGATCTTCGCGGAGGAAGATGCAGCGCTTGCAGACGTCGGTATGGTGCCGCTGCTCGGCCGCGTCCGACTGATCCAGCACGTGGCGGAGCGCGTCGCGGAAGTGGATCCTGGCTTCCTCGTCGAGGACGGCGATCGCCTCGAGGAGAACGTTGACGGGATCGCGCGCCAGGAACTTCTTGCCCTGCTGTGTGACGCTGAGCATCACCGATCGCTTGTCCTTGGCCGAACGCTTCCGCTCGATATGGCCGAGCCGCTCGAGCTCGCCGATGATGAACGAGGCGGTGCCGCGCGTGGTGCCGACGTAACTTGCGAGCGCCGAGGGCGTGCGGGAAAATCGGTTGGCGCGCGAGAGAAAACGCAGCGCCATCCACTCGCGGTCGCGCAAGCCGTGCCTGCTGCCTTCGAACCACAGGATTCGCGCGACCTGCTCCAACAGTTCAATGGATTCACGCGCCAAATTCATTTCAATTCCAGGTCGGATAAAGCTTTATTCAATTGAGCCTCGGCTAGCGCAATCTGGTGGATGACAATGATGCTCGCGGGCGAGCCTTCGTCCGTGGCTGGACGACGGAGCGCGCGTGGGAAGACGCCTCTTCCGTTTCCGAAGATGGAACTTCCGGCCGTGGAACTAGAGCGTCACAAAGAAAGTTCGAGTAAATCGCGCGGCTCAACTCTTCGGAAAATTTCAGTCAAATGTCGGCGCTTCGCCTGCAGGATTCCGATAGAGCGCAGCATCCGTGCAACATGATGTGTCGTAGCAGTCACTATGAAGCCCATTTGTTGCGCCGAGCGTTTCGAATTGCGCGGAGGGGACAGCCCGTCTGCAACTTCCAACGGCGTGGGACGCTGCGGGAGAACCGCAATTTTCAGTTAATGGATGTTGCGCCGCAGCGCGGCCACGCGGTTAAATCGCGCACACGATCAATCGGGGTCGCCGGCGCCGGCCGATCCGTTCGTGCAGACGAAGGGATGAGGACGCCGGCAGCACGCTCGCAGGCTGGTGATTTGCGTTTCCCGGGCGAACATTGGCGAATGTGGCGCCCCCGAGGGGCCACTATAGGCAGCAGGAAGGGATAGACCGATGAGCTTCGAAACCACCATGACATCCGACGTCGTCGGACTGACCAAGGTCGCCCCGGTCTCGCGCCGCGGATTCATGAGCGCCACCGCGGCCGTCGCTGCCGGCTATACGCTCGCGGCAGGTCCGGTCCGTGCCGAGGTGATCGCGACCGACACCAGCGGCCTTCAGGTCGGCGAGGCCAGGATCAAGGTCGGCTCGGAGGAGATGCCCGCCTATTTCGCCCGCCCCGCCGGCAACGCCAAGGCGCCGGTGATCATCGTGGCGATGGAGATCTTCGGGCTGCATGAATACATCAAGGACGTGACGCGGCGCCTCGCCAAGCTCGGCGCCTTCGCCATCGCGCCCGACTATTACTTCCGCAAGGGCGTCGACCTGACCAAGATCACCGACATCAAGGACCTGCTGCCGGTCGTGAATGCCAAGCCGGACGCGGAGCTGCTGTCCGACCTCGACGCGACGGTGGCTTGGGCGGGTTCGCAGGGCGGTGACACCGCGAGGCTCGGTATCATCGGCTTCTGCCGGGGCGGGCGCACCGTTTGGGAATATGCCGCCCATAGCGGCGCGCTCAAGGCGGGCGTCGCCTTCTATGGCCCACCTGTTGATGCGCCCAATCCGCTCTGGCCGAAGAGCCCGATGCAGCTGGCCCCCGAGATGAAGGCGCCTGTGCTCGGCCTCTATGGTGGCGCCGATACCGGCATTCCCGTCGCGCAGGTCGAGCAGATGAAGGCGGCGCTCGCGGAAAACAAGAAGACGGCCGAATTCAAGATCTATCCCGAAGCGCCGCACGGCTTCCATGCCGATTATCGCGGCAGCTACCGCAAGGACGCGGCCGAAGATGCCTGGAAGCAGGCGCAGGCCTGGTTCAAGAAGTATGGCGTGTTGAGCTGATACTGAATTGGGGGCGGCCCGAGTGGCCGCCCTTTCTATTTCAGCGCGATCTCATTTTGCCATCGCGCCATAGACGATGTCCTGCACCTGCTCGCGATAGTATTTGCGCAGCTCGCCCGGCGCTGCTGTTCCCACCACCACGACGAGACGCTCCCTGGGATCGCAGAAGAACTGCGTTCCGAACGCGCCGTTCCAGGTGAACTCGCCGGGATTGCCGGGCACCGATGACAGCCCTTCGCTGGTGCGGACCGCGACCGCGAGGCCAAAGCCGAAGCCGGCGCGATGCGGCTCGATATTCGCCACGTTGTTCTTGATCGCGGGGCCGAGGTGATTGCTCGTCATGTGGTGCACGGTCTTCGGCGAGAGGATGCGCTGGCCGTCGAGCTCGCCGCCGTTGAGCAGCATCTGCCCGAAGCGGAGATAGTCACCCATCGTCGCGAACGAGCAGGCACCGCCGCAGTCGAACCGGGTCGGCGTATCCAGCAGCTTGATTGCCTGCGGCTTGCCGGTCAGCGGATCGTTGGCAAACGGGCGGGCGAGGCGAGGGCGCTGCGCGTCGGTCGGGTGGAAGGTCGCATCCTTCATGCCGAGCGGCTGCCAGACGTTGGCGGCGAGATAGTCGCCGAGCTTCTGCTCGCTCACCTTCTCGACCACGGCGCCGAGCACGTCGATCGAAAAACCGTATTCGAACTCGGTCGAGGGTTGATGTGCCAGCGGCAATTTTGTGATGCGGTCGATGAAGGCCTGGGTGTCGCCCTCGATCGCCGGCGCGACACCGTCGGGATATTGCCGCGCCACCGGGCTCGAGCTGTCGGGACGACCGCCATACATCAGACCGGACGTGTGCCGGTACAGGTCGTGAATGAAGATCGGGGAGGCCTGCGGCTCCAGCTTGAGCGTGCCGTCGGCCTCGGTCACGCCGACCTTCATGTTGGCAAAGCCGGGGTAGTAGTCGGAGAGCTTGGCTTGCAGCGGCAACTGGCCCTTTTCCATCAGCGTCAGGCCCGCGACCGCAGCCATCGGCTTGGTCATCGAGGCCAGCGCGAAGATCGCATCGACCGGCATCGGCGTGCCTTTGTCCGGATCGAGCATGCCGTAGGCCTTGTAGTGGACGAGCTTGCCGTCCCGCGCCACGGCGACGACGGCGCCCGGGACGCGCTTGGCGGCGATCTCGCGCGCGAAGAAGCTGTCGAGCCGTGCCAGGCCCTGCTTCGAGAAGCCGGCGTCATCGGGATTGACTTCGGGCAGCGGTGCGGCGCGCGCTGCACCAAACGTGATGGCGGCAGCCGCCGCTGCGATCACGGCGATCGTCTTGTTCATGAGATCCTCCCAAGGCGAGCTCGTTGGGCGAGTGGCTCGCTCGTGCCTAGATCACGACCACGCTGAAGCGAAGTCAAGCGCGGGCCGGGCATGTCTGGGAGGCGCCGGAACCCTATCGCCCTTCGCCCGCGTGCCACAGTGCATCCAGGGCATGACGGTAGGTCGGATAAGCCAGCGTAACGCCGAGCTCGTGTTTCAGTTTCGCGTTGGAGACGCGTGCGCTGCTGGCATAGAAGCTGCGCGCCATTGGCGATATCTCGGCGGTCTCGAACGGCTCTTCGGGCGGCGGTGCAATGCCCATCAGCTGTGCAGCGTAGGTGATGACGTCCTGCGGCGGCGCGGGCTCGTCGTCGCAGACGTTGTAGATGCCGGTCCCCTGATGACGAAGCGCGGCCATGATCGCGCTGGCGATGTCATCGGCGTGGATGCGGTTGAACACCTGTCCGGGCTTGATGATGCGCCGGGCCGTTCCCGCGCGCAACGTCGCCAGCGCATTGCGGCCGGGGCCGTAGATGCCCGCGAGCCGCAGGATCGCGACATCGCCATTTCCCGCCTCTGTCCAGGCCTGCTCGGCTGTGAGCCGCATGCGGGTGCGGTCGAAGACCGCCCGCGGCGGCGTGCTCTCATCCACCCAGCCGCCGGCGTGATCGCCATACACGCCGATGGTGGAGAGGTAGATGACACTGCGGTGACGCCCCGACGCCAGTACGTCGCCGAACGCTGCGAGCGCGGGATCGCCGGCGCTGCCGGGTGGGATCGACACCAGAAGGACATCGGCCTCACCGATACGTTTGACCGTCACGTCAGCCGGACGGCCGCCGGCAAAGGCATGCAGCTCGACATCTGCGAGGTCCTTGCGCTGTCCGGGATCGCGCACGGTTCCCGCGATATGCGAGAAAGCACGACCGAACCGGCGGACGAAATGCCCGGCACTGTAGCCGAGGCCGAGGATGAAGAGCCGCATGCGTCTCCCGTGCAGGTTCCCGTTCGCGCGAGCTGCGCCTCCCCGCTCATAAGAGATTTTTGGGTCCGGCAAAAGATATTGCGATTTTACTCGCCTCCCGCTGCGGGTGATGCTCGCCCGTCACAGGGAGGCATCGAAGATGCAGGCGGACGCACTTGCTCCGGCGCTGGCGCTGATCCGGCGCGCGGCCGCGTTGATCTTCGATGTCGACGGCACGCTGGCCGAGACGGAGGAGCTGCACCGGCTGGCCTTCAACCACGCCTTCGTCCGCCACGGCCTCGGCTGGCACTGGGACCGCGCCGTCTACAAGGAGCTGCTGCGGGTCACCGGCGGCAAGGAGCGCATCCGCGCCTTCCATGCGAGGCTGGGGATCGCGCCGCCATTGCCGGATGCTGATATCGCCGAGCTTCATCGCATCAAGACCGCGCACTACGCCGAGCTGATCGAAACCGGCTGCTGTCCCTTAAGGCCCGGCGTGCCGGAGCTGCTCAGTGCTGCGAAGGCGCGCGGGCAGCGGCTTGCGATCGCGACCACGACCTCGCACGGCAATATCGATGCGCTGCTGTCACAGGCGCTCGGCAAGCGCTGGGCGGCGGATTTTGCTGCGGTCGTTGCGGGCGACGATGTCAGGCACAAGAAGCCGGCGCCGGATGTCTACCTTGAAGTGCTGGCGCGGCTGAAGCTGGACGCATCCGATTGCGTCGCGATCGAGGATTCCGGCAATGGACTGATCGCGGCTTCGCGCGCCGGCATCCCCGTTCTCATCACCCGCAGCATGTTTTTTCGGGACGATGATTTCAGCGAAGCGCACGCGGCGCTGGACGATCTGACGGAACTCGAGGCTCCAAAACAAAAAACTCGAAAACAACCCCATGCACAGTAGATCACGCCGGCGTGAGCGCCGCGGTCAGTGCACCCGGTGGCTCGCTCTATCGTCCTCGGCCTGCTCGACAATCTGGGCGATCGGGCTCGACTGGTGATGCACCAGGCGCCAGCCGTCGCCGACGCGCCGAAAATGGTTGGCGGCGGCCAAAGCGGTGCCGTCGACGATCTCGATGCAGAGCACGCGCGCGCTGTCGCCGTCGACGATGGCCTGAGGTTCGGCGCAGGTGATCTGCGGCCGTTCCGGGTTTTGCAGGATGTCGCGCCAGCTTCCGATCACGGTGGCGCGGCCGATGATCGCCGGCCAGCCTGGATGGATGCAGGAAATGGCGTCGTCATCCGCCCACATCCGCTCCATTCCGTCGAAATCGCCGGTCGAGAAGGCGTCGTAGAAGGCCGCGTTGGCGGCAATGATCTTGCTGTCCTTTGCCATGCCTCTCGGGTGCGGCAATGGCAGGCAAAAATCAAGCGCGACTTCCGTTCGATCTTGAGGTCGATCCTGCGTTCGTTTTTGACCGCAGTGCAGCATTGCCTGCTTTGTGATCACGTCGAAACAAGTGTCTCCACCGCCCGTCGCGCACCGTCCTGATACAGACGGCCAAGCGCCGCAGTCACGGCCTCGCGCAGGCGCGGATCGGCGCCCAGCGGCCCGAACACTTTTCCGACGCCGAGCAGCGCGGGCGCAAGCCGTTCGGCGACGGGACCCGCCTCGCGCGCCAGCGCGGCGAACTCGGCGGCAAGCGGATCGCGCACGTCGATGGCGCGGCCCTGCTCGTCGATCGCGCTGACGTAACGCATCCAGCCGGCGACCGCGAGCGCATGCGTCGCGACCGGCAGGCCTTTGGCGAGGCGGTCCTGCATCGCGCCGAGCAGGCGCTGCGGCAGCTTCTGCGAACCGTCCATCGCGATCTGCCAGGTGCGGTGATGCAGCGCCGGATTGGCGAAGCGCTTCAGCAGCGAGGCACGATAAGCGGAAAGATCGGTGCCAGCCGGCATCGTCAGCGTCACGGCGGCCTCTTGCATTACCTGTGCGGCGAGGTGCGCAAAATGCGGATCCTGCATGGTGTCGGCGATGGTCCCGTAGCCGGCGAGATAGCCGAGATAGGCCAGCGCCGAATGGCTGGCGTTGAGCAGCCGCAGCTTCATCAACTCGAACGGCTTGACGTCGGTGACGAGCTCGACGCCGGCGGCGGCAAGATCGGGCCGGCCCGCGGTGAAGCGGTCCTCGACGACCCATTGCGTGAACGGCTCGGTCATCACCGGCCAGGCGTCGCGCATCCCCAGCGCGGATGACACTGCGTTGCGGTCGGCATCAGTCGTTTCCGGCACGATGCGGTCGACCATGGTCGAGGGGAAGGCGACGTTGTCCGCGATCCACTTGCCGAGGTCCTTCGAGCGGAGCGCCGCGAACTGCGTCACGATCCGCTGCACGGTGTGACCATTGGCGGCGAGATTGTCGCAGCAGAGCACGGTGAAGGGCGCAAGCCCCTGCGCCCGCCGCCGCGCCAGCGCGGCCACGATGAAGCCCGGCGCCGAGCGCGGCGCGTCGAAATTGTTGAGGTCGTGCACGACATCAGGGTGCCGTTCGTCGAGATCGCCGGTCTGCGGCGTGTGGCAATAGCCCTTCTCGGTGACCGTCAGCGAGACGATGCGGATGGCGGGATCGGCCATCCGCTCGACCAGCGCGGCCGGCTTCTCGCGCGCGACGACGCTGTCGAGCAGCGCGCCGATGACGCGATGCTCGGTGCCCTCAGCGGCACGCACGGCAACCGTATAGAGGTGATCCTGCGGGGCGAGGGCGTCGCGCGTGTCGGGGCTGCGCAGGCTCGCGCCGATGATGCCCCAGGCATTGCTGCCTGCGGCAAGGCAATCGTCGATGACGACGGCCTGATGGGCGCGATGAAAGGCGCCGAGGCCCAGATGCACGATGCCGGGCGTCACGCGCGAACGGTCATAGGCCGGGCGGCGGATGCGAGGCGCCAATCGGTCGAGATTGGCACTGCCAAGGCGCTCTGAATCCGGGCGCATGGACGTCTCCCTTTGCTTTGCCGCTGCTTGACATGGCGACTGTATCAGGTCAATGCTCCGGTCAATTGGTAAGGCCAATTATCCAAAATTGGCGGGCCGCGGGCGGGAACCCCCGTGCGGCCCTTTCGGGGAGGACCAGCGTGCCGCTGGAAGCTGTGGAGGCGAGACGGCTCTATCGCCAGGTCGCCGATCAATTGCGAAGCCTGATCGACAGCGGCGAGTACGCGGTCGGCAGCCGCTTGCCGACCGAGCGCGAGCTCGCCGAGCAGCTGAAGATCTCCAGGCCGACGGTGCGCGAAGCCCTGATCGCGCTCGAGGTCGAGGGCCGCGTCCGCATCCGCGTCGGTTCGGGCATCTATGTGACCGAGCCCGCGGACGCCGCGCCTGCGCCGGCAGCCGCCGTCATCGAAGGTCCGTTCGAGCTGCTGCGCGCCCGCGAATTCCTGGAAAGCGCGATTGCCGAGCAGGCCGCGCGGGTGGCGACCAAGGAGGACGTCGCCCGGATCGACGCTGCCCTCGTCGCGATGGAGAATGTCGACCATCCCGGCGAGGCCTCGATGGTCCATGACCGCGCCTTTCATATCGCGATCGCCGGATGCCTGGGCAACGCCGTGCTGGTGCGCGTGGTCGGTGAGCTGTTCGACCAGCGGCTCAATCCCTATTTCGCGCAGCTCGCGCATTACTTCGAAAATCCCGGCACGTGGCGAACGGCGCTCGACGAGCATCGCGCCGTGCGCGATGCCATCGCGGCGCACCAGCCACTGTCGGCTCACGACGCCATGCGCGACCATCTCGCGCATTCGCAGGAGCGCTTTGCGCAGAACTTCGGTGCCGAGGCCGCCGCGGCTGCGCCGGCGGCGCGGAAGCGGACGGCGCAGTCCCCGGCTCAGCCGGCGAAACCAAAACGACCCTCGAAGAAGCAGGCCAAAAGCGGCAGCGCACGGCGGCGATGAGATTGGGCGGTCCGCCTCGTTTCGGGGCGGGCGAACAAGAATCAGACTTGAGATGATGGAGGAAAAGTCAGTGTTGAAGAAAATGACAATGGTGCTGGCGGTCTCGGCCGCGGCAATGTTTGCCACGACCCAGGCCGGTATGGCGCAGACCAAGCTCAAATGGGCCCATGTCTACGAGACCTCGGAGCCGTTCCACACCGCGTCGGTCTGGGCCGCGCAGGAGATCGGCAAGCGCACCAACGGGCGCTACACGGTCGACGTCTATCCGGCCTCCCAGCTCGGCAAGGAAGCCGACATCAACCAGGGCCTTTCGCTCGGCTCGGTCGACATCATCATCTCCGGCTCCAGCTTCGCGGCCAAGAGCTTCCCGCCGATCGGCGTGACCTATTATCCCTACACCTTCCGCGATGCCGATCATCTGCTCGCCTACACCAAGAGCGACATCTTCAAGGAGCTTGCCAAGGGCTATGAGGACAAGAGCGGCCACCACATCGTCGCGGTGACCTATTACGGCGTGCGCCAGACCTCGTCGAACAAGCCGATCAAGACCTGCGCGGACCTGAAAGGTCTGAAGATGCGCGTGCCCGACGTTCCGGCCTATCTCGCGATGCCGCGCGCCTGCGGCGCCAACACCGCGCCGATCGCGTTTGCCGAAGTCTATCTCGCGCTGCAGAACGGCACCGTTGAGGCGCAGGAAAACCCGCTGACCACGATCGAGGCCAAGAAGTTCTACGAGGTGCAGAAGCACATCGTGCTGACCGGCCATATCGTCGACCACCTCAACACGGTGGTGGCCGGCGCGCTCTGGAAGAAGCTCTCCGACGAGGACAAGAAGATCTTCACCGACGTCGCGCAGGAGGCGGCTGCGAAAGCGACCGCGGAGATCAAGCAGAACGAGGCCAAGCTGGTCGCCTTCTTCAAGGAGAAGGGCCTGACCGTGACCGAGGTCGACAAGAACGAGTTCCGCGACATCGTGCTGAAGAACGTTCCGTTCGAGACCTTCGGCTATCGCAAGGCCGATTGGGAACGCATCCAGGCCGTGAAATAGCAACGGCTGTCATTCCGGGATGGTCCGAAGGACCAGACCCGCAATCTCGAGGTTCCGGGTTCTCGCTGCGCGAGCCCCGGAACGACGATGTAGAGAGAGGTAACCCCATGTCCACCGTCGAAGTGCACCGGCAGATCACCGGGGACGAGATCGCCCATACCTTCGAGGAGGAGGCGACGCCGAAGGTCGATCTCGGCGTCTACGCCTTCGAGGACTGGGTGGCGCTGGCGATCTTCTGGGTGATGGCGCTTGCCGTCTTCCTTCAGTTCTTCACCCGCTATGTCCTCAACGACAGCTACGCCTGGACCGAGGAGATCGCGACCTATTGCCTGATCGGTGTGGTCTTCATCGGCGCCTCGATGTGCGTGCGGCTGTCGCGGCACATCCAGGTCGACCTGATCTATCGCTATCTGCCGCACGCCGTGGCGCGGGCGCTTTCCACGGTGATCGACCTGATCCGGATCGCGTTCTTCGGCTACGCGATCAAGCTGGTGTGGGTCTACATCCAGATCATCGGCGACGAGTCGATGACCACGATCAATCTGCCCAAGGACTACGTCTACTACGCCGTGCTGGCGGGCTTCGTGCTGATGTTCGTGCGTTCAGTGCAGGTCGCCATCCAACATTTGCGGCAGGGTTATTCGATCCTCGAACGCCCCGGCGCCTACGACGGTTTTGAGGGGTAAAGTCATGCTGCTGCTGCTTGGGGGCTTTCTCATCCTGATGCTGCTCGGCGTTCCCGTGGCGATTGCCATGGCCGCGTCGTCGCTGCTCTACATCCTGGTCAGCGGCGTGACGCCCGACGTCACGCTGGCGCAGCGCATGATCGCCGGCGTCGAGAGCTTTCCGCTGCTTGCCGTGCCGTTCTTCATCCTGGCCGGCAATCTCATGAACATCGCCGGCGTCACCGGGCGCATCTACAAATTCGCGGTCGCGCTGGTCGGCTGGATGCGCGGCGGCCTCGGCCACGTCAACATCATCGGCTCGGTGATCTTCTCCGGCATGTCCGGCACCGCGATCGCGGACGCCGCCGGTCTGGGCACCATCGAGATCAAGGCGATGAAGGATCACGGCTACACCACCGAATTCTCGGTCGGCGTCACCGCGGCGTCCGCAACGCTCGGGCCGATCATCCCGCCGTCGCTGCCCTTCGTGATCTACGGCATGATGGCCAACGTCTCGATCGGTGCGCTGTTTTTGGGAGGCGTCATTCCCGGCGTGGTCCTGACGTTGCTGATGATGGCGACCGTCACCTATTTCGCCCACAAGAACAAATGGGGCAGCGATACGCCGTTCTCCTGGCCGCAGCTCGGCTCGGCCGGCCTCGAGATTGCGATCGTGCTCGCCTTCCCGATGGCGATCTGGCTGATGGTGATGGCCGGCATGTCGGTCAACATGGCGGTGGTGATCGGCCTCGGCACGTTGCTGATCATCGACTGGTACTTCGATTTCTCGGCGGTGATGGCGCTGATGGCGCCGGTGATCCTGATCGGCGGCATGACGCTTGGCTGGTTCACGCCGACCGAGGCCGCGGTCGCGGCCGTGATCTGGTCGCTGTTTCTCGGCCTCGTGCGCTACCGCACCATGACCTTGAGGACCGTGGCGAAGGCGACCTTCGACACCATCGAGACCACGGCCTCAGTGCTGTTCATCGTCACGGCGGCCTCGATCTTCGCCTGGCTGCTGACGGTGTCGCAGGCCGCCCAACTGCTGTCGGACTGGATGCTCAGCATCACCCACAACAAATGGGTGTTCCTGGCGCTCGCCAACGTGCTGATCCTGTTCGTCGGCTGCTTCATCGACACCACCGCGGCGATCACCATCCTGGTGCCGATCCTGCTGCCGATCGTGCTCAAGCTCGGCATCGATCCGATTCACTTCGGTCTGATCATGACCCTGAACCTGATGATCGGCCTGCTGCATCCGCCGCTCGGCATGGTGCTGTTCGTGCTCGCCCGCGTGGCAAAGCTCTCGGTCGAACGCACCACGGTCGCGATCCTGCCCTGGCTGGTGCCGCTGATGCTGGCGCTGATCGCGATCACCTACATTCCCGAACTCACCCTCTGGCTGCCAAAATACATGGGACTTTCCAAATGACCTCGACCGCTCTCGCCGCAACCCTGTTCGGCCCCGAAGATCTGCGCATGATCGAGCATCCGCTCGACAGACTGGCAGACGGCATGGTGCGCATCCGCTTCGGCGCCGGCGGCATCTGCGGCTCGGACATGCATTATTTCCGCCATGCCCGCACCGGCGATTTCGTGGTGAAGTCGCCGCTGGTGCTCGGTCACGAGATCTCGGGTGAGGTCGTGGAGATCGCAGGTTCGGCAGCGAACCTGAAGGTCGGCGACCGCGTCGCCGTCAACCCGTCGCGCTGGTGCGGCCATTGCGTCGCCTGCCGCGAGGGCCGGCCGAACCTGTGCGAGAACATCTACTTCATGGGTTCGGCGTCGAAGACGCCGCACATGCAGGGCGGCTTTGCGAACTGTTTCGATGCCGTCCCGGCGCAGTGCGTGAAGATTCCTGATCATGTCTCCTATCAGGCCGCAGCGCTGGCTGAGCCGCTCGCGGTCTGCCTGCACGCGGTCGCGCGCGCCGGCAATATCGAGGGCAAGCGCGGCATCATCTTCGGCGCCGGCCCGATCGGGCTGCTGACCATGCTGGCGGCGCACCGCGCCGGCATGGCCGACGTCACGGTGGCTGACATCGCGCCCGCACCGCTGGCCTTCGCGACCAAGCTCGGTGCTTCCCACGTCGAGAACGTCTCGGCTGGCGAAGAGGGTCTGAAGGCGCAGGCTGCCTCGCGCCCCTATGACGTCGCGTTCGAGGTTTCGGGCACGGCGGCGGGCCTCGCGAGCGCGATCGGCATCGTCAGGCGTGGCGGTGTCGTGGTGCAGATTGGCAATCTGCCGGGCGGCCAGATCCCGACGCCGTCGAACGCTGTGATGGCGAAGGAGATCGACCTGCGCGGTTCGTTCCGCTTCGGCTTTGAGTTCATGACTGCGGTAGAGCTGATCGGCAACGGTAGCGTCGACGTGCTGTCGCTGGTCACCGCCGAGCGGCCGCTTGCGACCGCGCCGGATGCGCTGCGGCTGGCGCTCGACCGCTCGCAGAGCGTCAAGGTCGTGCTGACTGCGAATTGAGGAGAACGCGCATGATGCTCGAGGGATGGCGCTGGTACGGACCCGATGATCCGGTCTCGCTCGACGACGTCAGGCAGGCCGGGGCGAGCGATATCGTCTCGGCACTGCATCAGGTGCCGATCGGCGAGGCCTGGACACGCAAGGCGGTCGAGGAGCGCAAGAACTTCATCGAGAACGGTCAGCCCGGCCGCTCAAGGCTGACGTGGTCGGTGGTGGAATCGATTCCGATCCCCGACGACGTCAAGCGTCTCGGGGCTAAGGCGACCAGGTCGGTCGAGGCGTGGATCGCAAGCCTCGAGGCAGTGGCCGCGTCCGGCATCAAGATCATCTGCTACAATTTCATGCCGGTGGTCGACTGGTGCCGCACCGACCTGGAATGGGAGCTGCCGAACGGCGCCCGCGCTATGCGCTTCGACCAGGACCGATTTGCGGCGTTCGAGCTGCATATCCTGAAGCGGCCGGCCGCGCTTCAGGAGTACTCGCCGCAGCAGCAGGCGCGCGCGAAGGCGCTGTTCGAGCAGATGAGCCAGGCCGACATCGACTATCTCGTCATGGTCATCGCCAGCGCGCTGCCGGGCTCGACCACCGAGCCCATGACCATCCCGCAATTCCGGGAACGGCTCGAGACCTACCGCGACATCACGCCGAAGATCCTGCGGCAGCATCTCGCCGAGTTCCTGGAGCGCGTGACGCCGGTCGCCGAACAGCTCGGGGTGTCGCTGACCTTGCATCCGGACGATCCGCCGCGTCCGCTGTTCGGCCTGCCTCGCATCGCGTCCAGCGCCGACGATTACCAGGCCCTGTTCGACGCCGTGCCGTCAAAGGCCAACGGCATCTGCCTCTGCACGGGCTCGCTCGGCGTGCGCGCGGAGAACAATCTCCCGGAGATGGCCGAACGCTTCGGCCCGCGGATCGCCTTTGCGCATCTGCGGGCGACCAGGCGCGAGGCCGACGGCCTGTCGTTCTACGAGTCCGACCATCTCGACGGCGACGTCGACATGGTCGCGGTGCTCAAGGCACTCCTGAAGGAGAACGCGCGGCGCGCGCCCGGCAAGCAAATCGTCTTCCGTCCCGACCACGGCCACCGCATGCTGGACGATCTCGCCGCCACCAAGCGAACCAATCCCGGCTACACCGCGATCGGCCGCCTCCGCGGCCTCGCCGAACTGCGCGGCGCGATCAGGGCGATACAGCATCGGTGAGGGTGTCTTCGCCTCTCCCCGCTTGCGGGGAGAGGCCGGATTGCATCGAAGATGCAATCCGGGTGAGGGGGACTCTCCGCGAGTCTATCTGTCACCGACTCCGCGGAGACTCCCCCTCACCCCGACCCTCTCCCCGCAAGCGGGGCGAGGGAGAAGAACATCAATAACACGCCGCCATCGCGCCGAGCTTCGGATAGAGCCGGTCGAGCGCGGCGATCTCGCTCCGCATCTGCGCGGTGATCCAGTCGCGGATCTCGGCGGCGATGGGGCGCATCGGCCGGTTGCGCGGCGGCAGGAATTCGCAGATGCGGCTTGTGGTGGTGAGCCGGTCGGAGGCTGGCACCAGCGCGCCGGTGAGCAACCAGTGCGAGGCGACCGTGAGCCAGCCGAGCGCGATGCCCTGGCCGAGCAGGGCCGCCTGCATCACGACGGCATAGTCGGTGAAGCTCAGCCCCTTGGCTGCGCCGCGGCGTCCCGTGAGCAGCGAGGCGTAATCCGCGGCCCAGTCGCCCGGCGTCTCGGCGAGACGGATGATGGTATTGCCCTCGGCGGGGTCGGTCTCACCGAGATAGGCAGGGGTGCACATCGGCAGCATGACTTCCTTCATCACCCGCGTGCCGCCCGAAGGCGGCTCGTCGCGGTCGCGGAAGCGCATTCCGAGATCGACATTCTCCACCGGTCCGCGCAGCGCGCCGGAGATGAGCTGGAAGCGCAGATCGACCTGGGGAAATTGCTTCTGGAGCTTGTCGATGCGCGGCATCAGCCAGTGCGTGGTGAAGGCGGAGGACACTGACAGCGTCACCGTCTCGGTGCCCTTGCGGCGCCGCTCGATCTCGACGAGCCCGGTCTCGATGCTGCGGAAGCCTTCGAGCACGCGGCGATAGAGCAGCTCGCCTTCCTCGGTGAGCACCGCGCGGCCTGCTTTGCGGTCGAACAGGCGCACGCCGAGATGCTCCTCGAACTGTCCGAGCATCCGGCTCACGGCCGGCTGCGTGACGTTCAATTCGGCGGCGGCCGCGGTGAAGCTGCCATTGCGCGCCGCTGCGTCGAAGACGAACAGGGCGTTACTGGAGGGCAGCATCCGTCGAAGCTCAGGCATAACGCCATGTTATGAGCGCGGTGAGAATTTGGCAATTGCCGGATTCTGCCAAGTCTGGTGTCATTGGCATGACAGCCTAAACATAGGGCTTGCGAGCGAAGATTTGGTGCGGCGCACGCTGCGCGTCCGAATGCTTCGAAACGCTGTCTATAAAGCAGGCTTATGGCGCGCAGTGAGGCACGCCAGCACATGGCGAGGTCGATCGTTGGACAAACGAGCGGAAAGCGTCGAGATCAGGTCGGCCAGCAAGGCCTACGGCGCGGTTCGCGCCCTCGACGACGTGTCGCTCAATGTCGGCGCCGGCGAGTTCGTCTCCCTGCTTGGCCCTTCCGGCTCTGGCAAGACCACGCTGCTCGGCATCCTCGGCGGCTTCATCCTGCCGACCTCAGGCACAATCCTGTTCGGCGGCCGCGACGTCACGTACATGCCGCCGCACAAGCGCGACATCGGCGTCGTGTTCCAGAACTACGCGCTGTTCCCGCACATGAGCGTCGGCGAAAACGTCGCCTTTCCCTTGCGCGCGCGCCGCCTGCCGAAAGCGAGCTGGCCCGACAAGGTGCGCGCGGCGTTGTCGATGGTCGGCCTTGCCGGCTACGAGGAACGCGGCATCGCGCAGCTCTCCGGCGGCCAGCGCCAGCGCGTCGCGCTGGCGCGCGCCATGATCTTCGAGCCGCGGCTGATCCTGATGGACGAGCCGCTCTCCGCGCTCGACAAGCAGCTGCGCGAATCCATGCAGATCGAGCTGCGCGCGCTGCACAAGCGCATCGGCGCCACCATCATCTACGTCACCCATGACCAGCGCGAGGCGCTGACCATGAGCGACCGCGTCGCCGTGATGAAGGACGGCCGCCTGATCCAGATCGACGAGCCCGAGCGGCTGCACGATCATCCTGCGGACTCCTTCGTGGCGAGCTTCATCGGCGAGGCGACCATGCTGCCGGTCCGCCGTGTCGATGCCTCCAGCGTCGCGCTCGGCAACGCTCTTTTGCGCAGCGCCCGCGCCATTCCCGATGGCGATGCGCTGATGCTCGCCGTGCACAGCGAAAAACTCCTGATCGACGACGGCGCGCAGGATGCCGCCTGCAACCGCCTGACCGGGACGGTCACCGACATCGTCTATCAGGGCGAGAGCCTGCGCATCTTCCTGGCTCTCGCCGACGGCGTCGCGCTCAGCCTGCGCCAGCCGGCCTATCACCAGGCCTATCGCCGCATCCCGCCGCTCGGCGGCAGTCTCACCGTCACGCTTCACCCCGAAGACACCATCGTCGTGCCCAGGGGCAGCGACTAGCCTCCAGCCTTGTCCAAACCGAGAGAAGAAAAAATGTCGTCAGCAGCCGCCTTCAGCAATTTCAAGGTTCTCACCTTCGACGTCGTCGGCACCTTGATCGATTTCGAGACCGGCGTGCTCTCGGCGGTGCGCCGGATCTCGGGCAAGACGCCGGCCGAGCTCAGCGACGACAAGATCTTCGAATCCTACAAGCGCGGTCGCGACAAGCACCATGAGCGTTCGAGCGAGGTGATGTTCGATGTCTATCGCTATCTCGCCACGGAGCTCGGGCTGCCGGCCGACGACGCCTCCTGCGACGTGTTCCAGCTCGCCGTGCTGCGCTGGGGGCCGTTTTCGGACTCGGTCGAAGCGCTGAAGCGCCTGCGCACGAAATTCCGCCTGGTTGCCATGACCAATGCCGACCGCGTCGCGCTGTCCTGCTACGCGCATGCACTCGGCAATCCCTTCGACGACACCGTCTGCGCCGATGACACCGGCGTCGCGAAACCCAACCCTGAGTTCTTCGCCTACAACAAGGGCCGCCAGTCCGCCTTCGGCTACAAGCAGTCGGACATCCTGCACGTCGCGCAGAGCCAGTACCACGACATCGGGATCGCGCGGAAGCTCGGCTATAAAGTGTGCTGGATCGAACGCCGCCAGGGCATCGCCGGTTTCGGCGGCACGCCGGCCGTGGAGACGCTGACCAAGCCGGACTTCCACTTCTCGACGCTGAAGGGCCTCGCCGACGCGGCGATCGGACCTGCGGCGTAATTCCGTGAGCGCGGGCATGACACGGGACTGGAGCGCGCTGCCATCGGTCAATTCGCTGTGGGAAGCCACGGCGGAGCCGGCGCGCGCATGTCCCGTGCTGTCGGGCGAGCATCAGGCGGATGTGGTGATCATCGGTGCAGGGTACACCGGCCTGTCCGCGGCGCATCACATCGCCAGAAGCGGGCTCGCTCCAATCGTGCTCGAAGCCAACCGCCCCGGCTGGGGCGCGAGCGGACGCAATGGCGGCGTCATCACCGCGAAGTTTCGTCTCTCGTTCCGCGAGATCGACGCCGTGCACGGCCGCGCCATGGCGCGGCGGATGTACGAGATCGCGCATGAATCGACTGACATGGTCGAGGAGCTGGTGTCCGAGTTCGGCATCACCAGCGCGAACCTGACGCGCACCGGTCAGGTCAAGGCCGCGCACAACGAGACGACGCTCCGGGCTGCGATCGACGAGGCCAACTGGATGACGCGCGAGATGGGCTCTGCGGAGGTCCGCATCCTCGATAAGCGCGGGGTGCGGGATGAGACCGGCTCCGACATCTTCGTCGGTGGTGTGCTCAATCCCGGCTCCGGCGGCATCCATCCGCTGAACTATCTGCGCGGCCTCGCCGACGGCGTCGCGCGCCGCGGTGTTTCCATCTTCCAGGAATCGCCGGTGATCAAGCTTCGGCGCGAGCGGGACGGCATCGTCGCGGAGACGCCGCAAGGTGCGGTGCGCGCAAAACAGGCGATCATCGCCACCAACAGCTATTCCGATCTGACCAGCGCGACCGCGCATATGCAGCGCACGCTGATCCCGTTCCGCAGTGCCATGGTTGCGACCGAACGATTGCCGCGCAACCTCGCGGGACGCCTGATGCCGACCGGGCGGACCTACACCGAGACCAAGCGCATGATGCGCTGGTTCCGCATGGTCGACAATCGCGTGATCTTCGGCGGCCGCGGCGCCTTCGGCAAGCAGGACTCGCAAGCCGCGTTCGATGCGCTGCGCAAGGCGATGGTCGGCATCTTCCCGGATCTTGCCGAGGTGCCGCTCGCCTACAAATGGTCGGGCCTCGTCGGCATGACGCTGGACTCGGTGCCGCATATCGGCCGGCTCGACGACCGCACGCTGGTCTCGATGGGCTACAACGGCGCCGGCGTTGCGATGTCGAGCCTGATGGGGCGCTATCTCGCCGCCTTCGTGCGTGGCGAGAGCCCCGACGTCGGGCTGCTCGATATCGGGCGCATGAAGACGATCCCGTTCTATCCGCTGCGCGAGCCTGCCGTGCGCATGGTCGCCGGCTGGTACCAGTTTCTCGATGCGATCGGTCAGTGATTTATTTGGAGGAGGCGAGGATGAATACGAAATTGGGTTACGCTTTGTTGGGCGCACTCGCGCTCGGCGGCACCGGAGCGCAGGCGGCCGAGCAGATCACCTTCGTCTCGCAGGGCGGCGCCTATCAGCAGGCGCAGACGGTGGCGATCCTCGATCCCTCCGCCAAGAAGCTCGGTATCACCATCAACCAGGATTCCATCCCCGACGCCTGGCCCGCGATCAAGACCCAGGTCGGCAGCGGCAAGCCGATCTGGGACGTCGTCGATACGCCCACCGGTAACTGCCTGCGAGGCGGCGAGCAGGGGCTGATCGAGAAGCTCGACTTCTCGAAGATCCCGAACGGCGCGGCGATGCCCGAGGCTTATCGCAGTCCTTATTCGGTCTCCTACGAGTTCTATTCCAGCGTGCTGGCCTACAGCCAGAAGACGTTTCCGAAGGACGCGCCGAACAGCTGGGCCGATTTCTGGGACGTGAAGAAATTTCCTGGCCGCCGCGCGCTGCGCAACCATCCGTTCGCAACCCTCGAGGCCGCGTTGATGGCCGACGGCGTTGCGCCGGACAAGCTCTATCCGCTCGACGTCGATCGCGCCTTCAGGAAGCTCGAAGAGATCAAGCCGCACATCACGGTGTGGTGGACCTCGGGCGCGCAGTCGGCGCAGTTGCTCAACGACGGCGAGGTCGACATGGAGATGGCCTGGAACGGCCGCGTCAGCGCGGTCGCCAAGGAGGGCGCCAAGGTCGCCTTCACCTACAACCAGGGCGTCTTGCAGAGCACCTCGCTCTGCATCCTCAAGGGCGCGCCGAATCTGGCCACTGCGGTGAAGTTCCTCAACGAAGCCGTCGATCCCGTGCACCAGGCCAATCTGCCGCTCCAGATCGACTACGGCCCGGGCAACCCCAAGGCGTTCGAGACCGGCGTGATCAAGCCCGAGCGCGCCGCGCAATTGCCGAGCGAGCCGGCCAATGCGGCCAAGCAGGCGCTGATGTCCTACGCCTGGTGGTCCTCGCCCGCGGGCGAGGCCGCCGAGAAGCGCTGGGCGTCGTTCATGCAGAAGTAAGCGAGCGAGGCAGCGTTGACGGCATCCATGTCCGACCCATCGCAAAAGCATCAGCGCCGCGAGCACGGCCTGATGCTGGCCTTGGTGTCGCCGGCGCTGCTCGTGATCGTCCTGCTGATCGTGCTACCGGTCGGCTGGCTGGCCTGGCAGTCGATCTATCATGACGGCTTCACGCTGGAGAATTATCGCCGCGTCTTCACCGAGGACATCTATTGGCGGAGCTTTGCGCTGACCTTCGAGATCAGCCTTGCGGTGACAGTGATCGCGCTGCTGCTCGGCTATCCCGTGGCCTATCTCGCCAATTCGTTGCCGAAAGGATGGAGCATCCTCATCCTGTCGCTGGTCGTGCTGCCGTTCTGGACCAGCGTGCTGGTGCGCGCTTATGCCTGGCTGGCGCTGCTCCAGCGCACCGGCGTGATCAATCAGTTCCTGCGCTATCTTGACGTGATCGGCGAGCCGCTCGCGCTGGTTCACAACACCTTCGGCACGGTGGTCGCGACCGTGCACATCCTGCTGCCCTTCATGGTGCTGCCGCTCTACGCCACCATGCAGAAGATTCCAGGGGATCTGATGCAGGCCGGCGCCAGCCTGGGGGCGAGCCCGTCGATGACGTTTGTCCGCGTGTTTCTGCCGCTGTCGCTGCCGGGCGTGCTCGCGGGCTGCACCATGGTGTTCGTGCTCTGCCTCGGCTTCTACATCACGCCGGAGCTGCTCGGCGGCGGCCGCACCGTGATGGTGTCGATGCTGGTCAGCCGCAATGTTGAGCTTTACAACCAGTTCGGGGCGGCGAGCGCCGTCGCGGTCGTGCTGCTCCTCAGTGTGCTCGCGATCTTCTTCGCCGTCAGCCGCTTCATCTCGCTCGATCGCGTGTTGGGGCAGAAATGACGCGCACCTCGCCCGCACGGATTGCCCTCTACGTGATCAGCGCGCTGGTGCTGGTTTATCTGATCCTGCCGGTGCTGATCATCGCGCCGATCTCCTTCTCCAGTGCGCGCTTCCTGACGTTTCCGCCGCCGTCCTTCTCGCTGCGCTGGTACCAGCAATATTTCGCCAATCCGGCCTGGATGCAGGCAACAAAGGTGACGCTGACGGTCGCGCTTCTGACCGTGGTGATCGCGACGCCGTGTGGGGTTGCAGCCGCCTACGCCATCAGCCAGTCGAAGCTGCGGATCATGCGCATCATCCACATGGCACTGCTGCTGCCGCTGGTGGTGCCGATCATCATCACCGCGGTCGGCATCTTCTTCGTCTATGCCAAGGTCGGCCTGGTCGCGACCCTGCCCGGCCTCGTGCTGGCCAACGTGATGCTGGGACTGCCCTATGTCGTCATCTCGGTGCTGGCGGGCCTGCAGAGCTTCGACCCGGCACAGGAGATGGTGGCGCGCAGCCTCGGCATGAACCGGCTGCGCAGCTTCTTCGCGGTGACCTTGCCGCAGATCAAGTCCAGCGTCGTCGCGGGCGGCATCTTCGCCTTCATCTCGGCGATGGACGAGACCATCGTCGCGCTCTTCATCTCCGGCGGCCAATATCAACCGCTGACCAAGCGCATGTTCACCGCGCTCCGCGACGAGATCGACCCGACGATCGCCGCGATCTCGACGCTGATGACGGCGGCGTCGTTCATGCTGGTGCTGCTGGCGAGTGCGCGACAGAAGAGGAGCGGGTGAGGGGGCTCCGGCCTCCGCTGTCATTCCCCGCCTTCGCGGGGAATGACAGCTCGTGTCTGGCGGCTGCTAAGCCTTCGCCTCCAGCCACGCCAAGATCATCTCCACGATCTGCGTCCGGCTCTTCGCCAGCACTTTTGGCTCGCTGAGATCGCGATCGAACAGCGCTCCGAACGTGTGGCGGTTGGCGACGCGGAAGAAGCAGTAGGAGGAGATCGCAAGGTGCAGGTCGATGGCGTCGACGTCGCCGCGGAAGGTGCCTTCGCTGCGGCCGCGCTTCAAGATGCCGTCCAGCGTTGCGATCACGCTGGCGTTGAGCTGGCGCAGTTGCAAATTCTGCTTCAGGTGCTTGCCGTGGTGGATGTTCTCGATCGAGACGAGGCGGATGAAGTTCGGATTGCGCTCGTCATGGTCGAAGGTTGCCTCGATCAGCCGGCGCAGGCCCTCGCGGGCGTCGCAGCTTTCGATGTCGAGCTGATCCTCCAGGGCGCGGATGCTGCGATAGGCTTCCTCCAGCACCGCGAGGTAGAGCTGCTCCTTGCCGCCGAAATAGTAATAGATCATCCGCTTCGACGTGCGTGTGCGCGCCGCGATCGCATCGACGCGGGCGCCGGAATAGCCCTCCGAAGCGAATTCGGCCATCGCCACTTCGAGGATGTCGCGCTTGGTGCGCTCGGGGTCGTTGGTGCGCTTCAATGGGGGCGGCATGCGCTCAAGCATCGCTCTGTTTCTCCCGCCACTTTCCATGGATCGCCTTGAAGGTGAAGGCAAATTCCGCCCGCTGGCGCCCCGATCCAAAGCGTATTGCATAAACGTACTAGTTCGTACATTATGTCCTCAAACCAAGGTTGCGGCAACAAAAACCAGAAAACGCGCGCAAGGCGACCGCCTGAGACGCGCACCGCACGGGCCACACGGGGAGGAGAACTCAATGACGTTGACGTCAACCGCATCGCTGCACGCGCCATCGGCAGCGGACGCCACGCAAAACAAGCTGCCCAAGCGTGCCGCGCTGGTCAGCTTCGTCGGCAGCATGCTCGAATACTACGACTTCTTCATCTACGGCACCGCGGCGGCGCTGATCTTTCCCAAAGTGTTCTTTGCCAACGTCGATCCCGCGACCGGGACGCTGCTTGCGCTGCTGTCCTTCGGCATCGGCTATATCGCGCGTCCGGTCGGCGCCGTCATCCTCGGTCATTTCGGCGACCGCATCGGCCGCAAGACCGTGCTGCTGTTCACGCTGGTGGTGATGGGCGCCTCGACGCTTGCGATCGGCCTGTTGCCGGATGCCAAGACGATCGGCAACGCCGCACCCGTCATCCTGACGCTGCTGCGCCTGTTGCAGGGCCTGTCGGCGGCCGGCGAGCAGAGCGGAGCGAATTCGCTGACGCTGGAGCATTCCGCCAATTCCAACCGTGCCTTCTTCACGAGCTGGACGCTGAGCGGCACCCAGGCCGGCGCGATCCTGGCGACGCTGGTGTTCATTCCCGTGGCCAGCATGCCGGAAGATCAGTTGCTGAGCTGGGGCTGGCGCATTCCGTTCCTGCTCTCGGCGCTGGTGCTGCTGGTCGCCTATCTGGTGCGCCGGACCATGCCGGAAACGCCCGTGTTCGAAGACATCAAGGACAAGGCGCAAGTCGCGCGCTTCCCCGTCGTCGCATTGCTGCGTGACTACTGGCCCGACGTGCTGCGCGTGATCGTCTGCGCCCTGATCGCGACCGTCAGCACCATGACCGCGGTGTTCGCGCTCGGCTATGCGACCTCCAAGTTCGGCGTCGCGCGACCGACCATGCTGTGGGCCGGCGTGCTCGGCAATGTCGTGGCGCTGTTCGCGCAGCCGCTCTGGGCCTTGCTCGCCGACAGGATCGGCCGCAAGCCGGTGTTCATCGGCGGTGTGCTCGGCTGCGCGGTGTTGCTGTTCCCCTATTTCATGCTGGTGACGTCGGGCAGCACGCCCGCGATCTTCGCCGCCGCGATCGGCCTCTACATAATCTACTCTGCGCCGAACGCGATCTGGCCCTCGTTCTACGCCGAGATGTTCGAAGCGCGCGTGCGCTATTCCGGCACCGCGATCGGCACCCAGCTCGGATTCCTCGCCGCCGGCTTCACGCCGCTGGTGAGCGCGAGCCTCGTCGGCGAAGGGCCGACCGGCTGGATCCCGGTTGCGATCTTCGTCGCTTGTTGCTGTGTGGCCTCAGCCTTCGCCGCAATGACCGCGCGCGAAACCCACAAGGTCGACATCGCCGATCTCGGCAAGCGGCGGGCGTGAACGAAAGACAGGATAGCGCTCACATGCTGACCAACGCCGTTCCAACCACGTACGGTCCCGTCATTGGGGCCGGGCAGGGAGGCGTGCATGCCTTCAAGGGCGTGCCGTTTGCGACCGCGCGGCGCTTCGCCCGGGCGACGCCGCCGCCTGCGTGGACCGAGCCGCGCCGCTGCACGGACTACGGCGCTTATGCGCCGCAGCCCGGACATCTCGATCAGGCGGAGGAGACCTGTCTCAGCCTGAACATCTGGACGCCGGAGGGGGGTGATCGGCCGCTGCCGGTGATGTTCTTCATCCATGGCGGCGCTTTCGTTACCGGCGGCGGCGCCGACTATGACGGTGCGTTCCTCGCCGCGCATGGGCCGGCCGTCATCGTCACCATCAACTACCGGCTCGGCCCGCTCGGCTTCCTGCAACTGCATCGCCATGGATTGCGCGAGGCCAACAACCTCGCGCTCCAGGATACGCTCGCCGCGCTCGACTGGGTGCACGCCAATATCGGGAATTTCGGCGGCGATCCCGATCAGGTGACGCTTTCGGGTCAGTCAGCCGGCGCGTCGATGGTGATTGCGCTCGCAACGCTGCCGCAGGCGCAGGGCAAGTTCGCCCGCGCGCTCGCGCTGAGTGCGCCTGGGCGCAACATCATGAGCGCCGGTCATGCCGACCACGTCGCGCGCCGCGTGCTCGACGAGCTCGCGCTGACGCACGAACCGGGCGCCGTCGCGTCTGTGGCGCTGCCAAAGCTCTTTGCCGCGGTGGAGCGGGTCGGCCGCGGGCTCGCGGATGAGACGGAGGCAGGCACCGTGTTCGGCCCGGTGCTCGACGGCACCGTGATCCCGCGCGAGCCGCGCGACGTCTTCGCCGACGGGACCTTGCGCGACATTCCGCTCTGGCTCGGCTCCTGCCGCGACGAGATGGTGATGTTCCTGAAGAGCACGCCGCCGGCCGCGATGATCCGCACCACCGAACGGCAGGTGCGCGCTGCATTCGGTGAGGCCGGCTGGGAGCGCTTGCTCGCGTTCTACCGCGCCACGGCGCGCACCGACGAGGATCCATACGAAGCGCTGCTGTCGGACGCGTTCTGGCACCGCCCGATGGCCGATCTCGCGCGGCTTCACGCTGCGGCTGGCGGTGCGGTGTGGCTGAGCCGGTTCGACCATCGCCCCGCGCTGGAGCCATTCCTGTCGCAGGGGCCGACCCACGGTGCCGACAATGCCTGCCTCTGGGCGCATCTGCCAAATTTCGTCGATCGCCCGATCCTGAAGCGGAAGGGCGGGCCGATGACCTCGGCCGACATCGATGTCGCGGCGCGGTTTCAGGACAATCTGTTGCGGTTCGTTACGACAGGCGCTCCGGGGATTGCGGAAGCTTGGCCGCGATTTGAGCTGCCCAAGGAGCCGCTCGCAATCTTCGATCAACCGTTCCATATTGTGCCTCTCAATGAAGGCGCGCGCGCCCTCATGTGGGCGCAGCTGACCGAACAGTCCCGTTCCAAAACCGTCGCCTGACAAGAAAAGTAAAAGGGGAGATCGGATGAGCGTTTCAGACCATGGGCGCGTGCTCTCGCGCGTGGGTCTTGCGGTAGCCTCGCTCTTCTGCTTGCTGGCGGTCTCGCCCGCGTCGGCGCAGGTCGTCGCGACGCCTGTCCCGGGCGATCCCGTCAGCATCGACAGCGGCGCCGTCTCCGGCAAGGTACTGTCGTCGGGCGTGAAAGCCTATTTCGGTATCCCCTATGCCGCGCCGCCGCTCGGCGATCTCCGCTGGCGCGCGCCCGAGAGGGTCGAGGCGTGGAAGGGCACCTATCACGCCGACCGGCTGGGACCGGAGTGCATCCAGGTGCTGCGCCGGCACAATCTCAACCACTATTTTGGTGAAGAGGCCACCGGCGAGAACTGCCTCTATCTGAACATCTGGGCCAGCTCCGATGCGAAGGCGGGTGCGAAGCTGCCGGTCGTGGTCTGGATCTACGGCGGCGGTTTCACGCTTGGCTCCAGCGGCATGGCGATGTACGACGGCGAGAACGTTGCGAAGAAGGGCACGATCTTCGTCAGCTTCAACTACCGCGTCGGCATTTTGGGCAATCTCGCCCATCCCGAGCTGACCGCGGAATCGCCGCACCATGCCTCCGGCAATTACGGCCTGATGGACCAGGTCGCGGCCCTGCAATGGATCAAGCGCAACATCGCGGCGTTCGGCGGCGACCCCGACAACGTCGCCATCACCGGGCAGTCGGCCGGCGCGATGTCGGTATCCGCGCTGGAGGCGAGCCCGCTGGCGAAGGGCCTGTTCCATCGCGGTTTTGCGATGAGCCTCAGCATGTTCGACAACCGCTTCAAATTCCCGGCGTTGCCCGCCGCCGAGAAGATCGGCCTCGAAGTGCAGTCGGCGCTCGGCGCCTCCTCGCTCGCCGAGATGCGGCTGATCCAGGCCGACAAGATCCTGGCAATCCAGAAGGACTGCCAGCTCGGTTGCGCCGGTACGATCTCCGTCACGCCCGATATCGACGGTTACGTCCTGCCCGACACGGTGCCGAACATCTTCGCGGCGGGCAGGCAGAACGACGTTGCGACCGTCGCCGGTTTCACCAGTGATGAAAGCTCGAATGATCTGCGCACCGCCGGCACGTTGGAGGCCTACGCCGCCGCCGCGAAAAAGCTCTATGGCGACCAGGCTGATCGCTTCCTGGCGCTCTATCCCGCCAAGACTGACGACGAGGCGAAAGCCATGGGCCTGCTCGCCGCGCGCGAGGGACTGGTCGAGATCGGCACGCGCAACTGGGCGGTCGCACAGACGAAGACCGGCAAGGCGCCGTTCTACATGTACATGTTCTCGCGGGTGCATCCGTTCGCGCCCGGCGTCGAATTCTTCGACAGCCCGCAGAAGATCGGCGCCTACCACACCTCCGACGTACCCTATTGGTTCGGCACGCAGGACGCCTTCAACAAGTTCCGCACCACGCGCAACTGGACCGAGTTCGACCGCGCGCTGTCCGAGCGCATGATGGATACGCTCGTTGCCTTCGCGCGCACGGGAAATCCGGCGACGCCCGCGACGCCATGGCCGCAATGGGCATCGGATACTCAAAAGTTCGTCGAGTTCGGCGACGAGAGCGGCGTGCGCGCGGAGAACCGCGCGCGACTCGACTTCCACACGCCGGCGAACGTCACGCCCTCGACGCCGCGGGTCTCGCGGGACTAGTGTGCGGCTGACTTAAGATGCGATGTTTTGCAGGATTACCCGTAACCTGATTCACACGCGAATACGCCAGACGACGCTAGATGAAGTCAGGTCGCGCCACCGCGCGGCCTGCTTCGGAACTGGCGATGATGGTTGCATTGGCAGACCCATATCCCGGGCGACAAGAATCAACGTTGACGTCGAAACTCTGGAAGTACTGTTGATCTTCGCGGCAGCGGGCCTGCTGGTCTCACTTGTGACCGCAATGATCTACGTACAGGCCTTCAACGCAACCTTGTTATGAAATCGTTTCACCGCGCTTCGAATGAAGTCGGTGATGCGTTGCCTGAGCTTGAACTATTTTTGAAACACCGAGATGTTGTCGCTTAGCCAGTCGGTTACCGGGCGCGGAGCGCGGCCGGTCAACTCGCGAACAGTTGACGTGGTTTCTGCGAGCACGGACTCGTAGAAAATGCGATCGAGACCGAGCAGTAGGTCGGCGACGAAATCGTTGAGTCCCGAAGCGAGCAATTTCTCGCGCTGCTCCGCAGGGCTTCGGTGCTGATATGTGACGGCGCGACCAAGCAATCCGGACAGTTTATCTGCTATTTCAGGCATGCTCACCGCGGCTGGCCCGGTCAGGTGATAAGCGCGCTGAGAAGTCACGTGCGCATCGTCGAGAAGGACGGCGAAAGCTGCGTCGGCCACATCGCGCGTGTCGATCAAGTTGACCAATCCATCGCCCGCTGCCCCGCCCCATGTGTCATTGGCAACTGGAGCGCCAGCCCGCGCCAGGATATCGACGAAACTCGAAGGTCGCAAAACCGTAAAGCCAACGTCGCGGGTCGCAAGATGCGCCTCGATTTGCATATGCCAATCGAACGGATGTAGCCGTGATGGCGGTCCCAACACGGACAATTTGACGATATGACTCACGCCGGCGGCCACGGCTGCGTCGATCAGCGCGATTTCATTGGCGACCTGCCGGGGAGACGTGCCGTGGGCGAGGAACAGGCGGTCGGCGCCACGCAGCGCGTCGTCCAGAGTTGGTCGCGCATCGAAGTCCACAGTTGCAAGGGACACTCCGGACGGCAGCCGCTCAGCGCTCGACGTGCGGGTCAACGCCACGAGATCAACGGGTTCGGTAACCAGTTTTGAAATCAAGGCGGAGCCCACGCGACCTGTGGCCCCCGCGACCGCGATGCGCGTACGGCCGGCGCTAGGCTGGGAGGGGTTGAACATCCGGGTAACCTTTCGTATCTTGGAACGATCAGTTCAAGATAGTTGGAACGATCGTTCCAGGATGTCAAGCGAGAATGGCATGAGCGGAAAGCCCCAATTCGATGACGATGCCGTGATCAATGCCGCGATGGATGTATTTTGGCGTCACGGCTATTCGGCTTCGTCCATCGATCAATTGACGACAGCGATGGGCTTGTCGCGGTCCAGCATGTACAAGCGATTTCAAGACAAGGACGGGCTATTCGAAGAGGTCCTTTCGGCTTACACCGAACGCGTCGAGCGACGGATGAGCGCCGCTCGAGGCGACACGAAGCGCCGACAGCTTGAAGCGCTGTTGCACGATTTCGTGCCTAAAGCGGGCGAGTCGGCGCGGCCCGCCGGATGCCTGCTGGCCCGATCGTGCGCCGAGATGGTCGACCTGCCTCCGGCAGGCCAGTCGGTCGCGCGGCAGGGACTTACGCGGCAGCGCGCGATCCTCGGCGGTATTTTACGAGAGGCGGTCGCAACCGGAGAATTGGCGTCGACGGCCGACATCGATGGATTGGCGTGGCACTACCTTGGTGTGCTGCAGGCGATCATGAATTTGCCGCAGGCCGGCGCGACTGCCGGCGAGCTTCGCCGCGTCGTAGAATTTGCAATGTTGGCATGGCCAGCGCCAGCCGTCACGGCGACCTAACCTGCGGTCTGATGTGCTCCACTGTTGCGCCTCATACGCGCCTCGGCTGCCGCGCAGTTGGACTGAGGCCGAGAGCCTGCTCCCCGCAGAGCGCGCCGCAAACGATATCGACGACCGACTCCGCGGCGGCGCAGGCGTCAATCCGGACAGGGTTGCCCGGCGGCGCCCCACATGGCCATGTCCTTGACGTGATCCTCAAAGGTGCCCGGCGGGGTCGTGCGGCCTGCGCCGGGTGCCCAGCCGCGGGGAATGAAGCCGTTCAGCGATGCATCGTGCCTGAGATGGTCGAGAAGGCCAACCGCATCACGACCGCCATTGCGCTTGGGGTCCCGCAGCTGCGCACAGATCTCGGCGCCGCTCTTGTCGAACCAGATGAACGCGACGGGTGCGAGCTGCCAGTCGATGCCGGCGCGCGGCGGCGACGGTGCCGGCTCGTTCGCCTGGGTCGAGGTCATGTGGCAGGTCGAGCAGGCGAGCTTCTCGGCGCCTTTGCGGCTGTCGCCGCCATGGATGTTCATGCCATGGATGCGGGGTTTGGTTTCGCCGGCCGGCGTCCAGATCGGGATCGCCTTGATGTCGACGTGGCAGTTGGCGCAACGCGGATGGGTCACCACGGCTTCGATCCGCTTCCAGGCCTCCAGTCCCTCGGCACGGCTGACGCTGCCCGGCGGCAGCGCGTCCTTGGAGGTTTCGTCCTTGGCCGCGACCAGTCCGGTCAGGGCCGCGATGGCCGAGGCGGCCACTGTGAGCGCAATCAGTGATCTCTTCATGGCCCGGCTCACACGAAATCGATGAACTTGTTGAAGGGCATTTCGCGGATGCGCTGCCCGGTCGCCGCGAAGATCGCGTTGGCAAGCGCAGGTGCGGCCGGCGGCACCGGCGGCTCTCCGACGCCTCTCACCTTCGGATCGTTCTCGAGCCCGCGCACCTCGATGACGGGACATTGGTAGATCCGCATCGCTTCGTGGTGATTGTAATTGGTTTGCTGAACCGCGCCCTTGGCGTAAGTGAGCTCGCAGTTGATGGCATGGCCGAGCCCCCAGACAACGCCGCCCTGCACCTGGTTCTCGAAATTGACGGGGTCGACGACCTTGCCGACATCGGCCGCGATCCAGACCTTGTCGATCCGGATGCCCTTGTCCGTCTTCGTGACCTCGACGACTTCGGCCGTCGGTGTGCCAAAGGATTCCACGAACGCGACGCCGCGGCCCCTGCCGTTGCCCAGCGGTCCTTTCCAGTCCGACATCTCCGCGACCGTCTCCAGCACTTTGCGATAATGCGGCACGGTGCACATCGCGATGCGCGCTTTCATGGGATCGAGACCGGCCGCGTGGATCAGCTCGTCGATGAAGCTCTCGGTGAAGAAACCCGATGTCGAGGCGCCGACCGACCGCCATGTGGTGCACGGCGACAACCCTTGCGCCTCGTAGCTCGTCGCCCGGAAATTGGGGATGTCGTAATAGACGTTCCACAGGCCGGCGGCCAATTGCCCGTCTGGATCCTTCGAGGGTGTGCCGGACCGCTCGAGCAGCCCCTTGAGCGGGGCCGTCGAAGCCAGTTGCAGATCGGCCGCGACGATCTTGCCCTTGTCGATACTCCCTTTATGCCGCGCGATCGCGATCTGTCGCGGAATGTCCTGGAGGAAATCCTCCTCGCGGGAGAACACCAGCTTGACCGGCGTTCCCTTCATCTGGTTGGCGATCTCGGCGAGAACGCGGACGTTCTCGTATTCGAGACGATGACCAAAGCTTCCACCGGCCCACTGATTGTGGAAGGTGACCTGTTCGGGCTTGAGACCGATCGCGGTCGCCGCGACATATTGCACGAAGCGGGGACTCTGATGGCTGACCCAGATCTCCATCCCCTTGTCGGTGACGAGGCCGATGCCGTTCAGCGGCTCGAGCGGCTGATGCCCCACATAGGGCGCGCGATACTCGGCCTCGACGAGCTTGCCGGTCTTCAGGCCGGTCTCGATATCTCCGATCTTGCGCCACTCCTTGCCCAGGAATTCGGGCTTGAACGAGGATTCCAGAACCTTCCAATGGTCGGCCTGCTCGGCGGGGTACACTGACGGTGCCCACTGGCAAATGACGGCATCGACGGCCTTCATCGCGTACCAGCTGTTCGTGGCGATCACCGCGACGCCGTTCTTGATTTCGAGGATCTGCTTGACCCCCGGCATCGTGCGCGCCTTGCTCGCGTCGTACGATTTCAGCGGCTGACCCTTGTTGGGGTTCAGCTTGACGGAGGCGTAGAGCATGCCGTCCATCTTCATGTCGATGCCGAACTTGAGCTCGCCCATGACCTTGTCTCGAATGTCGAGGCGCGTCATCGGCTTGCCGATCATGCGCCAAGTCGAGGGATCGCGCGGCTTGGCGTCGAGCACCGGCGGAATCTTTGAAGCGTCCGCCGCGAGTTCGAGGTAGGGGATCTTCCTTCCGTCGGGCAGGATCACCTGGCCAGATTGGGTGCGGAGATCGGCGACGGCCACTCCCGCACGCTTGGCGGCGGCGGCTTTCAGCGTCTCGCGCGCGACGGCGCCGGCAACGCGCAGCTTCTCATAGGTATCGGGGATCGTGCTCGACCCCCCTGTCATTTGCAGGCCGGACTTCCTGAGCCATTCGAGCGTCGCGGCGCGCGCTTCCTCCGCCGCCGGACTCTGGTCCGCGGCCACGAACGGCGCGAACTCGTCGGCAAATCCGGTGTTGAAATAGGCGGGGCTCGGACCTGCGAACCGGATTTCGAATTGGCCGGGCTCGAGATCCATCTCTTCGGCGATCATGATCGGCTGGATCGAGCCGACGCCCTGGCCGATGTCGGCGTGCTGCGCGATCAGCGTGATCTTTTCGGGGCTGATCTCGACCCAGGGATTGAAGGTCACGGCGTTCGGCCCGAGGCCGGCGGCCAGCGGATTGTCGCCGGCGGTGGCAGCCGCGTCAGCCGTGCCAAAGGCGCCGAACGCGATGCCGCCGGCTATTGCGGCGGAGCCGAAAACGAATCCGCGGCGGGAAAGCCTCTGCAACTCGCCCATCTCACTTCTCCGCCAACTTCTTCGCGGCCGCCGCGTGGATCGCCGCCCGTATGCGTGGATAGGTGCCGCAGCGGCAGAGATTGCCGGACATCACCTCGTTGATGTCCTCGTCCGTCGGCCGGGCGATCAGATCGAGAAGTGAGATGGCCTGCATGATCTGGCCGGTCTGGCAGTAGCCGCATTGTGGAACCTGATGTTCGATCCAGGCTTGCAGTACCGGGTGTTGGTCCCGCTTCTCCAGGCCCTCGAGCGTGACGACCGACTTGCCCGCGACCTCGCCGATATGCGCCTGACAGGACCGGACGGCCTTGCCTTCGATCCGGACGGTACAGGCGCCGCATTGCGCGACGCCGCAGCCGTATTTGGGACTGGTGATACCGAGTTCGTCGCGGAGCACCCAGAGCAGGGGCATCTCGGGAACCACGTCGACCTGGCGCCTGGTCCCATTGACCGTGAGCTCGATCATGTCGGTATTCCTTTCGCGCGTCCTCGCGGGACGTGAGGTCGAACAAACTGCTCCAGCGAGCGTCGTCGAGTTGTTCGTTAGGCGTGGAGATCGTGCCGCTTGAGCGATGATGCTGTCAAACGGTGTGCCCGCGTCATTTGCGAATTCGCACGACAACCATGGTGTGTGCTTTTGCCGCGCCTTCAGCGCGATCGAAATCGACGAACTGTCTTTTGATAGTCTGGAAGACGCCCCGGAGTTTCGTCTTGCTCTCCACCGACTCCGTAATGATCGGGAGTTTAGTGCGTCTCGTGAAACCGGCTCAGGAATGCCTTCAGCCGTTCGCTGCGCGGCTGGCGGATGATGTCCGCAGGCGTACCGATCTCGGCCATGACGCCGTCGTTCATGAAGCCGACGCGGCTGGAGACGTCGGCGGCAAAGGCCATCTCGTGCGTGACCAGCACCATGGTCATGCCTTCGCTCGCAAGGCTGCGGATGACGGAGAGGACTTCGCCGACGAGTTCGGGATCGAGCGCCGAGGTGGGCTCGTCGAACAGCATCACGTCGGGCTTCATCGCGAGTGCACGGGCGATCGCAACGCGCTGCTTCTGGCCGCCGGACAGGCGGCTCGGAAAGGCGTCGGCCTTGTCGGCGAGGCCGACTTTTGCCAGCAGGTCGCGGCCGAGCGCGTTGGCCTCGTTTTGCGACATGCCTTTCACCTGCACCGGGCCTTCGGTGACGTTCGCCAACACGGACATGTGCGGGAACAGATTGAAATGCTGGAACACCATGCCGACGCTGCGGCGAAGCAGCGCGAGCTGGGCATCGCCGGCGGCGCGCATGCCCTTGCCGAAAGCGAATTTGTGCGGGCCGATCGCAAGCTCGCCCTGCTGCGGCATTTCCAGCAGATTCAGGCAGCGCAAAAAGGTGGACTTGCCGGAGCCGGACGCGCCGATCAGGGTGACGACCTCGCCGCGTGCGACCGAGAGCGAGACGCCCTTGAGCACCTCGTGGTCGCCGAACGCCTTGTGGATATTGCCGGCGATCAGGGCGTTCATCGATGCGCTCCCATCTTCAGCTCGACCCGATCAGCAACCAGCGTCAGCGGGAACAGCACGACGAAATAGAGCACGGCGATGGTGGTGTAGACTTCGAGCGGCTTGTAGCTCGTCGCCGTGATCACCGAGCCCTGATAGAGCAGGTCGCCGACCGCGACCACCGACACCAGCGAGGTGTTCTTGAGCTGCATGATGGTCTGGTTGATGAAGGAGGGGATCATCACCTGGGTCGCCTGAGGCAGCACGATGCGCCGAAAGATTTTTCCACGCCGCATGCCGATGGCGCGGCCGGCCTCCCACTGGCCGATATCGACGGCCTCGATGCCGCCGCGAAAGATCTCGGCATAGAACGAGCCCGCATAGAGCGACAGCGCGATGAAACAGGCCATCGCCGGCGACATGTCGACGCCGATCAGGACGGGCAGGGCGTAGTACATCCAGACCAGCTGCACCAGCAGCGGCGTGCAGCGGAAGATCTCGATGTAGAGACGCAGCGGCACCGAGACCCAGCGCGGCGCCGTCGTGCGCAGCACGCCGACGATGAGTCCGATTGTGAGGCCCGCGACCACCGTGGTCACCGTGTAGAACAGCGTGACCAGGAGCCCTTGCCAGATCAGGCCCCAATACGGCTTGAGCGCCGCGAACTCCCAGACATACATCGTCGACTGGCCGTCAGAACTGCACTTCGGGCGGGAGGTCGTCCGCGGTGAGGCCGACCGCTTCAAATCCCTTGAGCATCCATTCGCGGGTCTGGCCCATCGAGCGGTTGTAGTCGGCCCAGGCGCTCAGAAAATCCTTGTAGCGGCGGTCGCTCTCGGCGCGGATGCCCATGTTGGTCGGCAGCGTCAGCAACGGGCGCGGGATCGCGAGATCGCCGAGGTTCGGATTCTTCTTCAGGGTCGAGACCGAGAGCACGGCGAGCGAGACGTTGCAGTCGGCGCGTCCCGTCGCGACCGCGAGGATCGCCTCGTCGCGGTTCTTGAAGCCGAGGATGGTCGCCTTCGGGCAGTAGCGGCGCGCGATGGTCTCGTGCGTCGAGCCGATGTCGACGGCGATCTTGACCTCGGGCTTGTTGAGATCGGCCCAGGTTTGCGGCTTGACGAAGCCCTTCTTGGTGATGACGGTGAAGGAGTGCACCAGGATCGGCGTCGAGAAGTCGATCACCAGCGCGCGCTCCGGCGTTGGGTTCACCGCGAAGGCGAGGTCGACCTTGTCGGCCTGGAGGTCGAGGATCTGGTTTCCCCAGGTCGATTCCAGCGTCTCGAGCTTGGCGCCCAACTTGCTCGCGATGTCCTTGGCCATGTCGATGCAGGCGCCCGACCATTCGTTGGTGGCGAGATCCTTGTGGAAGTAGGGCTCCTGACCGACGATGACGGCGACGCGCAGCACGCCATTCTTCTTGATGCGGTCGAGCGTGGAGGCGGGCGCATCGGCCTTGGCCGAGCTGCTCACGGCGGCAATCGCTGCGCCCGCGAGCGCGACTTTGGTGAGAGCGTCCCTGCGGTTCATGGTCTCTGTCTCCCTGGAATTTGGGTCGGATCATCTCCGGCTATTGGACTATTTCTGTATTCAGAATAAAATGCAATACGGTATTTCGATTTGCTGAGCATTTGGGCGGCAAGGCAGGAATGAGCCTAATATCCTGGCAGGATTGCGCAAAATTCCTGAAAGCCGGGGATTGCAAATAGCATACAAGTCTGAATACAATTATGCACGCAATTTGGAAGTGAGCTGAAGGAGAGTGCCTGTGCGCGCCCTATTCGTCGATGCGAACGACACCCTGGCGGCGGTGACCGACAAGCTGCTGGCCGCGCAGAGCCTGCCTGTCGGCATCAACCGCAATCCCTCGATCAAGCCCGACGATCTGCCCGGCCTGCTCGGCGATGCCGAGATCATGATCGTCGATCACACGGCGGTGCCGACTGCGATTGCGGAGAAGTGCGCCAAGCTGAAGCATGTCGTCTTCCTCGGCACCGGCGCGCGCAGCTACATGAATCCGGAAGAGCTTGGCCAACGCGGCATCTCCGTCCACACCATCAAAGGCTATGGCGACACCGCCGTGGCCGAATGCGCGATCGCGCTGATGTGGGCCTCGGCTCGAAATTTTGGCGAGATGGACCGCGGCATGCGCGAGGGCAATTGGCTCCGCCGCGACGCGATGCAGCTCACAGGCAAGACGCTCGGCCTGATCGGTTTTGGCGGCATCGCCGCGGAAGCCGCCCGCATGGCGGCAGGCTGCGGCATGAAGGTGATCGCCTGGAACCGGACGCCGAAGACCCATCCGGGCGTCGAGTTCGTGTCGCTGGAGAAGCTGCTTGCGGAGAGCCACGTCGTCTCCCTGCATCTGCTGCTCAACGATGAGACCAAGGGCTTTCTGTCGCGCGAGCGCATCGCGCAGATGCGCAAGGGCAGCATCCTGATCAACACCGCGCGCGGCGCCGTCGTCGACGAAGACGCGATGCTCGACGCGTTGCGCTCGGGCCACATCGCGCATGCCGGCCTCGACGTCTTCACCGTCGAGCCGCTGCCCGCCGGTCACGCGCTGACAAAGCTGCCGAACGTGACGCTGTCGGCGCATTCGGCATTCCGCACGCCCGAGGCGAGCGACAATCTCATTGGTGCGGCGCTCGACCATTGCCGCCGCATCATCGCCACCGGGCGCTAAGGCGCAATGAGATTGGCTCAACCAGCAACCGAGAAGAAGGTGCGCTCCCTCTCCCGCTTGCGGGGGAGGGCTGGGGAGGGGGCTCTCTCCGCGAGTCGTATCGTGGCGAGAGCCCCCACCCGCCGCGCTTCGCGCGTCGACCTCCCCCGCAAGCGGGAGAGGTGCAGCGAGCCAGCCGCCAGACCGATTCAACGCGACTTCATCCTCCTGTAGGACATAAGAGGACATCCCATGTCTGATATCACCCGCATCGACCAGAATGCCCGCCGCAGCCGCGCTTCCGTGTTCGGCGATCTCGTTTTTCTCGCAGGACAAGTGGCTGATACCAAGACCGCCGACATCACCCAGCAGACGAAAGAGGCGCTGGCGAAAGTCGACGACATGCTGGCGCGCGCCGGCACCGACAAGTCACGCCTGCTCAGCGTGCAGGTCTGGCTCAGGACCATGGACGATTTCGATGCCATGAACGCGGTCTATGATGCCTGGGTGGTCCCGGGCAATACGCCGACCCGCGCCTGCGGCAAGGTCGAGCTGGCCGATCCCGCCTTCCGTATCGAAGTGATCGCGATCGCCGCGCGCAGGTAGGCTTGGCCGTGACCGTCCAGGCGCCCGCATCGACCTTCCGACCTGCCCAGCGCATCAGCGCGATCGGCGTCTCCGAGATCTTGAAGATCGGCGCGGTCGCGCAGCGGCTCAAGCGCGAGGGGCGGCCGGTGATCGTGCTGGGCGCCGGCGAGCCTGACTTCGACACGCCCGACCATGCCAAGGACGCGGCAATGCGCGCCATCCGCGCCGGCCAGACCAAGTACACCATCCTCGACGGCACGGTGGAATTGAAGGCGGCGATCGCGGACAAATTCCGCCGCGAGAACGACCTCGTCTACGCCGCGGACGAGATCACCGCCGGCGCCGGCGCCAAGCAGGTGATCCACAACGCGTTCATGGCGACGCTCAGTCCCGGCGACGAGGTCATCCTCGCCGCGCCCTACTGGACCAGCTACGCCGACATGGTGCGGATCGCCGACGGCACGCCGGTCGACGTACTCTGCCGAGAGGACAACGGCTTCCGTCTGGATGCCGCCGATCTCGAGCGCGCGATCACACCCAGGACGCGCTGGCTGCTGCTGAACTCGCCGTCCAACCCGACGGGCGCGGCCTATTCGGCCGCGCAGCTGCGCCCGATCCTGGACGTGCTCAAGCGCCATCCGCATGTCTGGCTGATGGCCGACGATATCTACGAGCACCTGATCTATGACGGCCTGCCGTTCGTCACCGCGGCAGCGCTCGAGCCGGGCCTGAAATCGCGCACGCTGACCGTCAACGGCGTCTCCAAGGCCTATGCCATGACCGGCTGGCGGGTCGGCTACGGCGGCGGGCCGCGCGAATTGATCGCGGCGATGGCGGTGGTGCAGAGCCAGAGCACGACCAATCCCTCCTCGGTGAGCCAGGCCGCCGCGATCGCGGCGCTGACGGGCCCGCAGGACGTGCTGATCGAGCGCCGCGCCGCATTCCAGCGGCGCCGCGACATCGTGGTCGATGCGCTCAATGCCATCGACGGCGTCAGCTGCCGCCGGCCGGAAGGTGCGTTCTACACTTATGCCAGCTGTGCCGGCCTGATCGGCCGGCGCGCGCCTGATGGGACCGTCATCGACAGCGACGCTGCTTTCTGCCGCTTTCTGCTGGAGAGGCATGACGTGGCAGTGGTGCCGGGCAGCTGTTTCGGCCTTGCACCTTATTTCCGCCTGTCCTACGCCACCTCCGAACAAAATCTGCGCGAGGCCATGATGCGCATCGCCAAAGCCGTCAGGGAGCTGTCATGACCATCAGAAACACCCGCACCGGGGGCCAGATCCTGATCGATCAGCTGGTCGCCCAGGGCGTCGACCGCGTCACCTGCGTGCCGGGGGAGAGCTACCTCGCGGCGCTCGACGCGCTGCATGACAGCCCGATCGATGTCGTGATCTGCCGCGCCGAGGGTGGTGCTGCGATGATGGCGGAAGCCTATGGCAAGCTGACGGGGCGTCCCGGCGTCTGCTTCGTCACCCGCGGCCCCGGCGCCACCAATGCCAGCCACGGCGTCCACATCGCGATGCAGGACTCGACGCCGATGATCCTGTTCGTCGGCCAGGTCGATACCGGCATGCGCGAGCGCGAGGCGTTCCAGGAGCTCGACTACAGGGCGGTGTTCGGCTCCATGGCGAAGTGGGCGGTCGAGATCGATCGTCCCGACCGCATTCCGGAGCTGGTCGCGCGCGCCTTCCGTGTCGCGATGCAGGGCCGTCCGGGTCCCGTGGTGATCGCGCTGCCGGAGAACATGCTGACCGAGACCGCCGCCGTTGCGGATGCCATGCGCATCGAGCCGGCGGTGAGCTGGCCGGCGCCCGCTGACATCGAGCGCGTCAGTGCGATGCTTGCCAGCGCCAAGGCGCCGCTGGTCATCCTCGGCGGCTCGCGCTGGACCGATGAAGCCACCAAGAGCATTGCGCGCTTTGCCGAACGTTTCGATCTTCCGGTCGCGACCTCGTTCCGCCGGGCGTCGCTGATCGACGCCGATCATTCGCACTATGCCGGCGATCTCGGCATCGGGCCGAGCCCGGGCCTGAAGGCGCGCGTCGACAACGCCGATGTCATTCTCCTCATCGGCGGCCGCATGTCGGAGATGCCGTCCTCGTCCTACACGTTGCTCGACATTCCCTCGCCGAAGCAGAAACTGATTCACGTGCATCCGGGCTCCGAAGAGCTCGGTCGCGTCTATCAGCCCGAGCTCGCGATCCAGGCGACGCCCGCCGCGTTCGCCGCCGCCGTCGAGACGCTGAAGCCCTCAGGCACCGTTGCCTGGAAGGGTGAGGCCGCCAAGGCGCATGCTGATTATCTCGGCTGGACCGACAAGGCGCGCGAACTGCCTGGCACGTTCCAATATGGTCAGGTCATGACCTGGCTGCGCGACCGCCTGCCGAAGGACGCGATCGTCTGCAACGGCGCCGGCAACTATGCCGGCTGGATCCATCGCCATCACCGCTTCCACAGTTTCGCATCACAGCTCGCGCCGACCTCGGGCTCGATGGGCTATGGCGTGCCGGCGGGCGTGCTGGCGAAGCGGCAATATCCGGATCGTGTCGTCGTTGCCTTTGCCGGCGACGGCTGCTTCCTGATGAACGGCCAGGAATTTGCGACCGCCGTGCAGTACGACGCGCCGCTGATCGTGATCGTCGTCGACAATTCGCAATACGGCACCATCCGCATGCACCAGGAGCGCGACTATCCCGGTCGGGTCGTCGGCACCCAGCTCAAGAACCCTGACTTTGCGATGTACGCAAAGGCGTTCGGCGGCCATGGTGAGCGTGTCGAACGCACCGAAGAGTTCGCACCGGCGTTCGAGCGGGCGCTCGCCTCCGGCAAGCCCTCGATCCTTCACTGCATCATCGATCCGCGCGCGATGTCGGTCGGCAAGGATTTCACGCCGGCAGTGAAGGCCTAAGCGATGCCGGAGGGCCGCCACGTTGCCATCATCGGAGCCGGCGCGGTCGGCGTGATCAGCGCCATCGAAGCGCTGCGCGAAGGTCATCGCGTCACGCTGATCGACGCGGGCGAGCCCGGTGGCGAACAGGCGGCGAGCTACGGCAATGCCGGCTGGCTCTCGTCACATTCGGTGATCCCGCCGGCAGAGCCGGGCATCTGGAAGAAGGTGCCGGGCTATCTCATGGATCCGCTCGGGCCGCTCGCGATCCGGTGGTCTTATCTGCCGAAGGCGCTGCCCTGGCTGATCAAATATCTGCTGTCGGGCTGGACCGAGGCGCGGGTCGAGAAGACGGCGTTTGCATTGCGCGATCTCCTGAAGGACGCGCCGTTGCTGCACCGGAAGCTCGCGGAAGAAGCGGGCGTGCCTGAGCTGGTCGAGCGCAACGGCGTGATGCATGTGTTCCCGTCGCGCGGCAATTTCGACAACGATCTCGGCTGGCGCCTGCGCAAGAAGGTCGGCGTTCAGTGGATGGAGCTGAACGCCGACGAGATGCGCCAGCGCGAGCCTGAGCTTCACCCGCGCTATACCTTCGGCGTGGTGGTGGAGGAGGCCGGACGCTGCCGTGATCCCGGCGCTTACGTTGCGGCGCTCGCCAATCATGCGCTCGCGAGCGGTGCGAAGCTCGTCCATGCCAAGGCTACGGGACTCAAGCTCAACGGCAATAAACTTGTCGCTGTTCTCACCGAGACCGGCGAGATTCCCTGCGATGCCGCGGTGGTTGCCGCCGGCGCGCATTCGAAGCGGCTCACCGCATCGGTCGGCGATTCCCTGCCGCTCGAAACCGAGCGCGGCTATCACGTCATGATCGAGAACCCGGAATCCGGTCCGCGCAGCTCGATGATGGCGTCGGATGCCAAGATGGTGGTGAACTGGACCGACAAGGGCCTGCGCGCCGCCGGCACGGTCGAGATTGCCGGCCTGGAGGCCGCGCCGAACTGGAAGCGCGCCGAAATTTTGCGCAACCATCTCTTCAGCATGTTCCCGAAACTGCCGAAGGACATTCCGCCCTCGCGGATCAAGACCTGGTTCGGGCATCGGCCGAGCATGCCGGATGGATTGCCCTGCATCGGCCATGCCCGCGCTTCGCGCGACATCGTCTATGCTTTCGGCCACGGCCATGTCGGCCTGGTCGGCTCGGCCCGTACCGGCCGTCTCATCGCGCAGCTCCTGAGCGGCAAGGCGCCTGAAATTCCGCTCGCGCCGTTTTCGCCCAATCGCTTCCTCTGAGATCGCACCATGACTTATTCTTCCAACTCGCCTTCTCGTATTGCCCGCGGCGGCAAGGCCATCTATGGCGCGCCGCTCGGCATCCTGATGCTGGAGGCGCGCTTTCCCCGCATTCCCGGCGACATGGGCAATGGCACGACCTGGCCGTTTCCCGTGCTCTATCGCGTGGTGAGCGGCGCTTCGCCGGAGAAGGTGGTGCTGAAGGGCGCCGCCGGCCTGCTGCCTGATTTCATCGATGCGGCCAAGGATCTGGTGCGGCTCGGGGCCGAGGCCATCACCACCAATTGCGGTTTCCTCTCGCTGTTTCAGAAGGAGATCGCGGCGGCGGTCGGTGTTCCGGTCGCGACGTCGTCGCTGATGCAGGTGCCGTGGGTGCAGGCGACCTTGCCGCCAGGCAAGCGCGTCGGCCTCGTTACCGTGTCGGGCTCGACCCTGACGCCGGCCCATCTCGAAGGCGCCAGCGTGCCGCTCGATACGCCTTTGGTCGGCACCGAGCATGGCAAGGAGTTTTTCCGCGTCCTGATCAAGGCCGAGAAGGACGATATGGACGTGGCCCAGGCCGAGCGCGACGTGGTCGAGGCCGGCAAGCAGCTTGTCGCCAAAAACCCTGATGTCGGCGCCATCGTGCTTGAATGCACCAACATGCCGCCTTATGCGGCAGCGTTGCAGGCCGAAGTGGGATTGCCGGTCTACGATATCTATTCCATGATCACTTGGTTTCATGCTGGACTGCGCCCGCGCGCCTTTGCCTGATTCCCGGTGCCGCAAATCTCTGAACAAGCTCCGCCAAAGCGTCGTTTGCATTGCCATCGTCTACGTGGTCCCAGTATATTGGGCTGTGTTCGGGCATGAATGCAGCTGATGATGAGCAACGTGGAACTGGCTTCCGATAGTATCGTCGATCGCGTCTATGAACAGCTCAAGGCGATGGCCGTGAGCTATGAGTTCAAGCCAGGCGAGCGGCTCAATGAAGGCGAGCTCGCAAAACGCCTCGGCGTCAGCCGCACGCCGCTGCGCGAAGCGCTCAACCGTCTCAACACCGAGGGTTTTCTGCGCTTCACGCCGGGCAAGGGTTTTTTCTGCCGCGAGCTCGACGCGCACGAGATCTTCGATCTCTACGAGTTGCGCAAGTCGATCGAGGTCGCCTCGGTTCGCCTTGCCATCAAGCGCGCCAAGGACGAAGACATCGACGCGCTGTTGAAGTTTTTGGAAGCCACGGGCCCTGATCCCGGCCAGCGCTCCTCGGTGGAGCTGGTCGAGCTCGACGAGACCTTCCACGAGCGGCTGATGGCCATGTCGAACAATGCCGAGATGCTGCGCGTCCTGCGCAACGTCAACGCCCGCATCCGCTTCGTGCGCTGGATCGACATGGACAGCATCAACCGCTCCAATACGCAAGCCGAGCACCGCGCGGTCGTCGAAGGATTGAAGGCGCGGGACGAAGAGGCCTGTGTCTCGGTGCTGGAGAAGCACATCGACCGCCGCCTTGATCGCATTACGTCGGCGATCAAGGAAGGCTATGCGCAGATCTATATGCCGGCTGCGGCGAGGTCTGCGGCGAACTAGCTTCCTCGGTATCGTCAAAGCGAAGACCCGCTGCGGCGCCGGATGAGAAATGACGCCGCAGCCATCTTTGCAGGCTCCGGAGCGCGTTACGACGCGAGTTTTTGGCTTCTCAAGGCTGCGCGCGCAATGCTCTCGGCGAAGAGAGGTGTTTCGCGGCGATTGTGGTCACCGCCGTCGCGCTGCCGGCCGGCCGCTGCGTCCTCGAAGCTGATGCCGTTCCGGCCGATGAAGTCCATGAAATCGGCGGTGGGGTGCGCGATCACGCTGTTGGTGTACTCGCAGCTTTGGGCATCGATCCGCTTTACCGACAACGTCCATATCACCTGAACACGCGTCCGTCCGTTCGGCGTGAATGCGTCGGAGGTGGATACCATTCGGCAAAGCGCCGGCGTGAAGGTCTCGGCGACGTAGTGCTGGATCATGAGCGTCTTGCCGATCATTTCCACATTGATCGACATCGGTGTGCCGCTGTCCGTGGTCGTGTAGCCGCAGGAAATGTGATCGGGAGGGCAGCAGCGCAGATATTCCGCCTCCGGCAGATAAGCCAGCCAATCGGCAATGTTCACCTTTTCGATCGGCGCCTTGATGATGTGGCTGAAGGCGGAGTTGGAAAGCATCTTTTCGCGCAGAATTTCGTCGGGCATGTCAGTCTCCTTTGGCAGACGAACGTTGTGTGCAAACGATCGCCTCTATTCACGGCCCGATTGTCGTGGATAGGGAGCAGCATTTCTTTCGAGATTGCCTGATCTCACTCCCGAATATCCGCAGGCCATGCGTCGAAGCGGAGCAGCTATACAATCCTTCAATAGCTGATCGTGCCAGACGGTCAGAGCCATCCCGCTCGAACATCGCTAGCTTGCCGCTCGAAATTCACGGAGACACGCGGTGCACAGCCCTCAACTCAATCCCGAAGCACGCGCCGGCGACGACTGGCCGTCCGAGCTCTATCGCATCCTCAAGGCCGCCGACGTCAGGCAGATGTCCTACGTCCCCGACGCCGGCCACAGCCAGCTGATCCGCATGTTCTCCGCCGACCGCGACGTCGTCACCAACGTGCTGACGACGGAAGAGGAAGGCATCGCCATTGCCGCGGGCGCCTGGCTCGGCGGGCAGCGTAGCGTGCTGCTGATGCAGTCGAGCGGGGTCGGCAATTGTATCAACATGCTGTCGCTCTCCGCGATCGGCCGCTTTCCGCTGCTGATGCTGGTAACGATGCGCGGCGAGTGGGCCGAGTTCAATCCCTGGCAGGTGCCGATGAGCCGCGCCACGCAGCCCTCGCTGGAGGCGATCGGGCTGAAGGTGATGCGGGCGGACACGGCCGAGGACCTGATCGAGACCGTCGAATCCGCGGCGTCGCTCGCCTACGAGTCCGACCAGCAGATCGCGGTCCTGATCGGGCAACGCCTGATCGGCAAGAAGAAGTGGTGATGCCCATGCAAGCTCAACTCGATCGTCGCGCCGCTGTTGCGGCTCTCCTCAAAGATCGCAAGGACACCCTGGTGGTCTCCGGCCTTGGCTCTCCCACCTACGACCTGCATTCGGTCGGTGATCACGACGGCAACTTCTATCTCTGGGGCGCCATGGGCGGCGCTGCGCTGATCGGCCTTGGGCTCGCGCAAGCGCAGCCGGGCAAGCGCGTCCTCGCCTTGACCGGCGACGGTGAGCAGCTGATGGGCCTCGGCGGCATCGCCACCATCGGCGTCGCGCGCCCGCGCAATCTCGACATCGTCGTGATCGACAACCAGCACTTTGGCGAGACCGGAATGCAGGCGAGCCATACCGGGCGCGGCGTCGATCTCACCGCGATCGCGACCGCCTGCGGCTTTGCCGCGACAGGAACCGTGCGGACGCTCGAGGAGGTGCAACGGCTCGCCGCGCAAATCGCCGAATCGGCCGATGGCCCGCGGCTTTTCGTCATCAAGGTTCTGGCCGAAAATCCGCCGCGTTCGCTGCCTTCGCGCGATGCCGTCTTTATCAAGAACCGGTTTCGTGCTCATCTCGGTTTTGCGGCGGCCTGATCCGGGGTCCTCTCCGGGATAGCCCGCTGCCCAAGCAGCTATCCTGGAGTGAGACCATGAAACTATCCGGCAAGGTCGCCGCCATCACCGGCGCGGCACGCGGCATCGGCAAGGCCTGCGCGAAGCGATTTCTCGACGACGGCGTCAAGGTCGTCGTCTCGGATGTCGACGCCGAGGGGCTGGCCGCAACCGCCGCCGAGCTGGGCCGGCCGGACGCCCTGCGCACCGTGGTCGGCAATGTCGCCAAGCGCACGGATGTGGATCAGCTCGTTGCCACCGCCGTGAAGGAATTCGGCCGGCTCGACATCATGGTCAACAATGCCGGCGTCGCGCGTAACCGGGACATCCTCGAGATTTCCGAGGAGGAATTCGACGAAATCATCGGCATCAATTTGAAGGGCGCGTTCTTCGGCGTGCAGGCCGCGGCGAAGCAGATGATCGCGCAAGGCGGGGGCGGGGTCATCATCAACATGTCGTCGGTGAATGCGCTGCTGGCGATCCCGGCGCTGGCGACCTATGCGATGTCCAAGGGCGGCATGAAGCAGCTGACGTCGGTCGCCGCCGTCGCACTCGCCCCGCACAACATCCGCGTCGTGGCGGTCGGGCCGGGAACGATCCTGACCGATATGGTCGCGTCGTCGATCTACACCTCCGAGGACGCGCGCAAGACCGTGATGTCGCGCACGCCGGCCGGCCGCGGCGGCGAGCCGAGCGAGGTGGCCTCCGTCGTGGCGTTCCTCGCCAGCGACGATGCGTCCTACATCACCGGGCAGACGATCTATCCCGACGGCGGCCGGCTGATCCTGAACTACACGGTGCCGGTGAAGGATAAGTAGAGGCGGAATGTCGCCCGCCCACACGCGCTGTCATCGCCCGCTTGACCGGGCGATCCAGTATTCCAGAGGCCGGCGTTAAGGAGCTCGCTCTCGCAACGGCCGCCGCGGCGTACTGGATGCCCCGGTCAAGCCGGGGCATGACAGCGGTGATTGTGTCACCTATTCCGCCGCCACCGTCATTCCGTAACCCAGCCGCTTCGAGATACTGCCGGCGCAGTCGCGCAAGGCATGCGCGATCGGGCTGTCCCAGCGGGCATCGAACGTACCTTCTGGTCCCATCGCGGTGATCACCAGCGCGACATGGCCGGAATGGTCGAACACGGGTGCCGAGAACGCATTGACGCCGGGCAGGGGATCGCCGAGCGCGCGGGCGAGGCCGTGCTTGCGAACCTCTGCGAGCATTTCGGCGACCTTCGCGCCCTTCACGGCACGCTTCGGATTGTAGCCGACGCCGTGACGATCGAGGCCGCTTTCGAGCGCGGCAGCGATGGTCTTCTCCGGCAAAAACGCCGCGAAGGCGCGGCCCGTGGCGGTCTCCAGCAGCGCCATCACCGATCCCGCGCGCATCACGATGTGCACGGGCTGGCCGGGCTCCTCCAGCTGCACCACGGTCGGGCCATGCGTGCCCCAGACCGCGAGTGAGACGGCGTGCCCGATCTGGCTCGCGAGGGCGGCGATCTTCGGACGTGCGATGCGGACGCCGGAGAGACGGCGCAGGCTGATCAGACCGAGCTCCAGCGCCAGCGCGCCGATCTCGTAGCGGCCGGTGGTCTCGTCCTGCTCGATCAGGCCGATGCGCGAGAAGCTGGCCAAATAAGGATGCGCCTTGGCCGGCGACATGCCGGCCTCGCGGGCGAGATCCCGCAGCATCATCGGCTCGCCGCTCCTTGCGAGCGCACGGAGCAGTTCGCCGCCGACCTCGATCGACTGGATGCCGCGGCTTTCTCTCTTCATGCGCCTCCGATGCGCTTGAGTTTTCGTTTGAGCATGATCTTTTCGGAAAACCGCTGCACACTTTTCCAGATCATGCTCTACGCCGCGTCGCGCTTTGCGACCTTGTCGGCAAGATGTCGTCCGGCAATGTAGCCGAAGGTCAGCGCCGGCCCAAGCGTGATGCCGGCGCCGGGATAATTGCCGCCCATGATGCTCGCCATGTCGTTGCCGGCGGCGTAGAGCCCGGGAATCACCCGTCCCTCCGCATCGAGCGCTCGCGCGTTCTCGTCGGTGACGATGCCGGCATAGGTGCCGAGATCGCCGATCACCATCTTGATGGCGTAGAACGGACCGGTCTCGATCGGCGCGATGCAGGGATTGGGGCCATGCATGGCGTCGCCCTGGTAGCGGTTATAGGCCTTCGAGCCCTTGCCGAAGGCGGCGTCATGACCCTGCGGCGCGGTCGCATTGAACTGCTTGACGGTTTCGGCGAACGCTGTCGCATCGATGCCGGCCTTCGCCGCCAGTGCCTCCAGCGTGTCGCCGCGCATGAGATAGCCGGTCTCGAGGTGGTGCCCCAACGGCATCGGGAACGGCGGCACGCAACCGAGGCCGTATTTGCGCAGCGTCTTGTGATCGCAGACGAGATAGGCTGCGATCTCTTCGCCGGGCTTTGCCGCCTTGACCATGGCCTGGACGAAGTCGTGATAGGAATTGCCTTCATTGGCAAAGCGCTTGCCGTCGCGCATTACCGCGATCACGCCCGGCTTGGCGCGGTCGATGAAATGCGGCATCACGCCCTTCGAGCCGTCCTTGCGCGTCGTCAGCGACACCGGCACCCAGGCCGCGGCGTTCGGCAGGCGGTCCTCGACATGTCCGCCGGCGCTCTCGGCAAGGCGCAGGCCGTCGCCGGTGTTGCCGGTCGGTCCGGGCGAGAAATGCTCGTTGCCGGTCGGGGCATGCGGAAACATCTTCTTGCGGCGTTCAACATCGTGCGGAAAGCCGCCGCAGGCGAGCACGACGCCTCGTCTCGCGCGGACGCGCACCTCGCGCCCGTCGCGCGAGACGATGGCGCCGGTGACCGCGCCGTTATCGACCGTCAGCTCGCGCACGGGCGAGGACAGCCACATCGGAATCTTGAGATCCTGCGCGGATTTGGCGAGACGCCCGGCCAGCGCGTTGCCGTTGGTGAGGGTCATGCCACGGCCGTAGCGCAGCACGTCCATCAAATGCCGCGACAAACGCTTGGCGACGTAGACCGCCGATGTGAGCGACTTCGTCACGCGCATGAAGTGGATGATCTCCTTGCCGCTTCCGAGCATCATGCCGAACACGGTGAGCTCGGGCAGCGGCATGCCGAGCGTCTTGATCTGCTCGCCAAGCTCGCGGCCGTCGAACGGCCGCGTCACCATCGAGCGGCCGCCCTGCGCGCCGCCGGGCGCTTCGGCGTGATAGTCGGGAAACACCAGCGGCATGTCGAAGCGCAGCGCGGTCTTGGTGGTGAAGAAATCCACAGCTTCAGGGCCGGCGCTCAGGAACGCATCGACGCGCGCGGCATCGAAATTGTTGCCGGCTTCGTGCCGCAGATAGGTGCGGGCCTGCTCCGGCGTTTCCGCGATGCCGTAGGCCTTCGCCAGCGAGGTGCCGGGGATCCAGAGCCAGCCGCCGGAGCGGGCGGTGGTGCCGCCGAAACGCGGCTCCTTTTCGACGATCAAGACATCGAGGCCGCGCGAGCGCGCGGTGATCGCCGCCGACATGCCGGAGCAACCCGATCCGGCCACGAGCACGTCGCACTCGTATGTTTCGCTTGCGCCATGCTCGTTGCCGGTCATCGGGACCTCACTTCTTCAGCAGCGGACATTTGGACTCGGAGACCGGACGGAAGGCGTCCTCGCCCTTCACGGTCTTGACGATCTCCAGATAATCCCAGGGCTCCCTGGACTGCTCGGGCGATTTCACCTTGGCGAGGTACATGTCGCGGACGACGCGGCCGTCCTCGCGCAATTTGCCGGCATGGACGAAGACGTCCTCGATCGGCAGCTCGCGCATCTTGGCCATCACCTTGGCCGGATCGTCTGTGCCGGCGGCCTTGATGCCCTTGAGATAATGCAGCACCGATCCGTACACGCCGGTGTGGATCATGGTGGGCATCACCTTGGTACGCTCATAGAACTTCTTCGACCAGGCCCGCGTCGCCTCGTCCATGTTCCAGTACGACGCCGTCGTCATATAGGTGCCCTGTGCGGACTTCAGTCCGATCGCGTGCACGTCGGTGTCGAACATCAGGAGGCCGACGAGCTTCTGGCCGCCTTGCACGAGACCGAATTCACCGGACTGCTTGATGGCATTGTCGGTGTCCTGACCGGCGTTGGCGAAGGCGACGACGTCGGCCTTCGAGCTCTGCGCCTGGAGCGCGAAGGACGAGAAGTCCGCCGTGTTGGTCGGATGCTTGACACCGCCGAGCACCTTGCCGGCCATCTCGTTGATGAAGCGGGTTGCGTCCTTTTCGAGCTGCTGGCCGAAGGCGTAGTCGGCCGTGATGAAGTACCAGGATTTGCCGCCTTCCTTGATCACGGCGGAGGCCGTCACCTTCGACAGGGCGTAGGTGTCATAGGTGAAATGCACGGTGTTCGGGCTGCACAGCTCGTCGGTCAGCGAGCTCGCGCCGGGGCCGGACAGCAGCGCGATCTTGTTGCGCTCGCGCACCATGTTGTGCACGGCGATCGCGATGCCGGAATTGGGGATGTCGACGACCGCGTCGACCTTGCCGTTGTCGAACCAGCCGCGCACGATCTGCACGCCGACGTCGGTCTTCATCTGGTGATCGGCGCTGATGATCTCGATCGGCTTGCCGAGCACGGTCGGCCCGAATTCCTCCACCGCCATCTTGGCGGCTTCGACCGATCCCGGCCCAGAGTTGTCGCGGCCCCAGCTCGACAGATCCGTCAGCACGCCGATCCGCACCGCATCGTCGGAGACTTGCGCGGTGGCGACCGTGGTCATGGCAGCAGACGTCATGGCCGCGAGCATGGCGCAGGCCAAAAGCCCTCTCATCGTCGTTCCCTCTCCTTTATGGGCCGTCTGGCGCGGCCGGTTATTCTGGCGGCAAGTTAGATATTGGCGAATGAGTTTGTCAATGGCGAATTAGGGGCGAAGGGTTCCTTCGGCGGGCGGGAGCGGGGAGCGGCACTGCCTCAGCGCCCGTCATTGCGAGGAGCTCTTGCGACGAAGCAATCCAGACTGTTTCCGCGGAGAATGTCTGGATTGCTTCGCTGCGCTCGCAATGACGGGCGTTGAGGCAACGGCGCGCAAAAAGCTCGCGTTGTTATCCTGTGAGAGATAACACCTCTACAGATTGCAACCCTCCGCGCGTTTGGCCATGATGCTCGCCGGAATCTTTGGGGCGGATGGCAATGACTGTAACAACGGGGGTCTCCGCTTCGACGGAGCGGTCGACGACGGCGCATGTGGTGTGGGCGAGCGCGCTCGGCACCGCGATCGAGTGGTACGACTTCCTGATCTACGGCACGGCGGCCGCGCTGGTGCTGAACAAGCTGTTCTTCCCGAGCTTCGATCCCTTTGTCGGCACGCTCGCGGCGTTCTCGACCTACGCGGTCGGCTTCGTGGCGCGGCCGATCGGCGGCGCCATCATCGGACATTATGGCGACCGGCTCGGCCGCAAGAAGATGCTGGTCGCGACCATGGTCGCGATGGGGCTCGGCACCTTCCTGATCGGGTGCCTGCCGACCTACAGCCAGATCGGCGTCTGGGCGCCGATCCTGCTCATCCTCCTGCGCTTCGTGCAGGGCATTGGCCTCGGGGGCGAATGGAGCGGTGCCGTCGTGATGGTGATCGAGCATGCCGGCGATCGTCGCGGCTTCTACGGCAGCCTGGTGCAGATCGGCTTTCCCGTCGGCGTCGCCGCCTCCACCGGTATCTTTGCCCTGATGACGCAGTTGCCCGAGGCCGATTTTTTGAGCTGGGGCTGGCGCGTGCCGTTCTGGATCAGCATTCTGCTGGTCGGCGTCGGCTTCATCGTGCGGCTGAGGCTCGCCGAGACGCCGCACTTCAAGGAGGTCGTCGAGCGCAAGGAGGTGCTGTCGCAGCCGGTGATGGAAGTGCTGCGCCGCGACTGGCGCAGTTTCCTGCTCGCGATCGGCATCACGGTGTCAGAGGTCGGGCTCGCCTATCTCCTCACCGTCTTCACCGTGGTCTACGCCACCACGAAGCTCGGCCTGCCGCGGCAGGTGATCCTCAATGCGGTCGTTTATGCCGCCATCGCCGAGTTCGCGACGCTGCCGCTCGCCGGCTGGCTCTCCGACATTTTTGGTCGCAAGGCGCTGTATCTCGCCGGCGGCGTGTTCTCGGTGGCGCTGGCGTTTCCGCTGTTCTGGTTCCTCGACACCAAGGAGCCGGCGCTGATTACGTTCGCGCTCGTCGTCACGATGACGCTGACGCATGCGCTGCTGTTCGGGCCGAAGGCCGCGTTCATGCCGGAACTGTTTCGCACCCAGGTGCGCTACAGCGGCGCATCGCTTGGTGCCAATGTCGCGGCCGCGATCAGCGGCGGTTTCTCGCCGTTGATCGCAACCGCACTGCTGGCGTGGGCCGGCTCGTACTGGGCGGTGTCGGTCTACATCATCGCGCTGTCGATCATCACGATCATCGCAACGCTGATGGCGCCGGAGACGGCGCGCGATGCGCTGAAATCCTGAGAGGGATCGCGTCGCCGGTAGCGAAGGTGCGATCGCCTTGGCGACAGGCGCAGTCCGTGGCAGCAGAGCCGGCGGTTCTTCGATCGCGTCGCGACTTAAGACGTATAAAGCGGGCCATTGGCCCGCCCTCCATTTGGCTCTATGACTGACATTCCTACAAGAAACGGCCAGATCAGGGAGTGATAACCGTGACAACCACCTCTCGACGTGACGTGCTCACCGCCGCAGCCGCGATGACCGCGGCCGGCCTTGCTGATGCGGCGCCGGCAGCGGCACAGGCTGCACCCAAACCAATCTTCCCGGTGCCGATGGTCGCGATCCCGATCGTGGGCGAGACCAGCGTGTTCCAGGTTCGCCGTATTTATTGCATCGGACGCAACTACGCCGCGCATGCGATCGAGCGCGGCTCCGATCCGAACCGCGAGCCGCCGTTCTTCTTCCAGAAGCCGACCGACGCGATCCAGAACGTCGCGGTCGGCGAGGTCGCCGATCATCCTTATCCGTCGCTGACCAGGAACTATCATCACGAGGTCGAACTGGTCGCCGCGCTGAAATCCGGCGGCAGCAACATCCCGGCCGACAAGGCGCTCGACCATGTCTACGGCTACGCGCTCGGTCTCGACATGACGCGGCGCGATCTCCAGAACGGCATGGCCGCGGAGAAGAAGCCCTGGGAGATCGGCAAGAGTTTTGACCATGCCGCGGTGATCGGCCCGATCCATCCAGCCAGCAAGACCGGCCATTTCGACAAGGGCGCGATTTCGCTCGCGATCAACGGCACGGTGAAGCAAAGCTCGGATCTCAGCAAGATGATCTGGAGCGTCGCCGAGCAGATCGCAAAGCTCTCGGAAGCGTTCGAGCTCAAGGCCGGCGACATCATCTATTCCGGTACGCCGGAGAATGTCGGCCCGGTGGTGAAGGGCGACGTGCTGCTCTGCAAGCTCGAAGGCTTGCCGGATATGTCGATCAAGATCGTATAGCGGCGGCTTTCCTCGCCTCTCCCCGCTTGCGGGGAGAGGCCGGAATTTGCATTGGCAAATTCCGGGTGAGGGGGACTCTCCGCGAGTCCAACTGTCACCGTCCCGGCGGAGACTCCCTCTCACCCCAACCCTCGCCCCGCAAGCGGGGCGAGGGGGCGCATCTATCCATGTAGCCGCAGCTTACGCCGCTGTCTTCGGTCGCAACCGGTCGACCGTCCTTGCGATCAGCGCGGCCACCTCCGCGATCTTCGGCCCAATCCGGAACTCCGGCCCGGCCACGACAACGGAAAGCCTGCGATCCCCGATCGGCAGCGGAATCGCGGCCCCCGCGAGGTCGCGGCTGTAGTCGGCAAAACTCTGGCAATAGCCGCGTTGAATCGAATTGCGCAGCTCGGTTTCGACGGCTTCGATGCTGATCGGCGTCGACGGTCCGTATTGCTTGAACTCGATCTTGCGGTAGACCGAGTCGCGCTCCTCCGGCGAATATTGCAACAGCAGCGCACGGCCGCTCGCGGTGGCGTGGATCGGCACGCGGTGGCCGATGGTGGCGAAATAACGGATCGCCGCCTGCGACTCGACGACGTCGATGAACACGGCCATGACGCCGGCGGGCGCCACGATCGATGCGGTTTCGCCGGTCTCGGCGGAGAGATCGGCGATCAGCTGATGCGTCCAGGGCGGCAGCGGCTCGACCTCTGAGATCATCCGCGCCATCGCCAGCCACCGCGGCGTCGGGTAGAAGCCCGCGCGGGGGCGCGGCTCGTAGAGATAGCCCTTCTCCGACAGCGTCGCGAGCAGGTTGAAAGTCGACGAGCGCGGCCAGCCGAAATGATCGGCGATCTCGGCAAGCGTCGCCGGCTTCCTCGTTTGCGCGAAGAACTCCATGATCTCCAGGACGTTTGCGGCTTGGCGAACGATCATGGTGGGGCGATGTCCCGGTCTAGCTCTGGCCGAGGATCTTCTTCGCGGCGCGAAGATGCGGCTTGTCGATCATCTGGCCGTCGAGCCGCAGCGTGCCGGAGTTCGGATTGTTCGCGAAGGCCGCGATCACCTTCTCCGCCCAGCTGCGCTCGGTCTCGGTCGGCTCGAATGCGGCATTGACGACGTCCACATGCTTTGGATGGATCAGCGCCTTCGCCGAAAAGCCGTCGCGCCGGGCTGCACGCGTTTCCTGCTCGAGGCCAGCGAGGTTGTCGATGTCGGTGTAGACGGTGTCGATCGGTGCGACCTCGGCTGCGGCGGCCGCCATCAGGCAGAGATCGCGCGCGAGCCGATAGGGGCTGTGGAATACGCCGCCCGAGGCTTTTTCCGTGGCGCCGAGCGAGGCCGAGAGATCTTCGGCGCCCCACATCAGGCCGGCGAGGCGAGAGGAGCAGCCCTTGTAGCTGCCGAGGCCGAAGATCGAGCTTGCGGTTTCCGTCGCAACACAGACGATGCGCGTCGCGCCGACCGTGATGCCGGCCGCGGCTTCCAGGGCTTCGAGCCAGGTTGCGACCTGCCGCACGTCGTCGCCGCCTTGCGATTTCGGCAGCACGATGCCATCGGGCTGGCCCGGCATCACCGCGGCGAGATCGGCGAGCGTCATGCCGGTGTCGAGCGCGTTGACGCGGACATAGAGCTGGTGCGGGCCGGGACGGCCCTTCAGCATCGCCAGCGTCAGGGTGCGCGCCTCCGGCTTCTTGTCGGTAACGACGGAGTCCTCGAGATCGATGATCAGCGCGTCGGCCTTGCCTTCGCTCGCCTTCTCGAATTTGCGCGGGGAATCCCCCGGCACGAACAGCATGGAACGCATCAGACCGGCCTCTTGTGCATCATCGCCATGCGGCGGCATTTGCCGACGATCTCGTCGTTCTGGTTCAACGCGTGGTGCTCGAACTCGACGATGCCCGCCTTCGGGCGCGATTTGGATTCTCGCAACGAAAGCACCTTCGTCGTCGCCCGCAGGGTGTCGCCATGGAAGACCGGTTTTGGAAAAGTGACGTCGGTCATGCCGAGATTGGCGACGGTGGTACCCATGGTCGTATCATAGACCGTCATGCCGATCATGATGCCGAGGGTGTAAAGGCTGTTGAAAATGCGCTGGCCGAACTCGGTCTTTTCGGAGAAGTGCGCGTCGATATGCAGCGGCTGCGGGTTGAGCGTCAGCAGGCTGAACATGGTGTTGTCCATTTCGGTGACGGTCCGGGTCAGCGGATGCCTGAACTCCTGGCCCACGGAAAAGTCTTCGAAATAAAGTCCGGCCATCTCGATTTTCCTCCCTGTGTCTTTGCGATTTGGCCTGCGCTGCCTCTAGGGCGGCGCGGCCAGGTGAACTGCCTTTTGCTCCGCGAGCTGCTCGATCTCCTCGGCCGAGAAGCCGGCCTCGCGCAAGATGTCGCGGCCATGCTGGCCGAGCGTCGGCGCCGGGCCGGCCGGCTCCGGCTGGGTCACGCTCCAGGTCGAGGGCACGCGCATCTGCCGGATGCGGCCTTCCACGGGGTGGTCGACGGTTTTGAAGAATTCCACCGCCTTGAGATGTGGATCGTCCAAAATAGTCTCCAGCGTATGCATCGGCATCACCGGAATGTCGGCGCGCTCGAGCAGCTCGCGCCACTCTGCGGTGGTGCGCGTTGCGAAGATGCCGCCGATCTCCTCGTAGATCTCGTCGATGTGCTGCGTGCGCGACGCGTGGTTGGCGAAGCGGGGCTGCTGCAAGAACTCGGCCCGCCCGAGCGCCTCGAAGAAGCTACGCCAGTGCTTGTCGTTGTAGATGAGGACGCAGAGATAGCCGTCGCTGGTCTTGTAGGGACGGCGGTAGCGCGAGAGCAGGCGGGCATAGCCGCCATGGTCGAGCGGCGGATCGTAGGTGAGGCCGCCGAGGTGATCGACCAGCACGAACTCGGTCATGGATTCGAACATCGGAACGTCGATGCGCTGGCCGACGCCTGTACGTTGCTGGTGCATCAGCCCGCCCATGATCGCATTGACCATCATCAGGCCGACGATGCGGTCGGCGATGGTGACCGGAACATAGCGCGGCGTGCCGTCGCCGGCGGCCGCAAGCAGTGTCGGAATGGTCGCGGCGCCCTGGATCAGATCGTCGTAAGCTGGCTTTGCGGCATAGGGGCCGGATTGGCCGTAGCCGAATGCGCCGACATAGACGAGGGCGGGATTGACCGCGGCAAGCGTCTCGTAGTCGAGGCCGAGCCGCGCCATCGCCTGCGGGCGCACGTTGTAGACGAGCGCGTTGGCGCGCTTCGCCAGCCGCAACAGCGTGGCGCGGCCTGCCTTTTTCTTGAGGTCGAGCACGATGCTGCGCTTGCCGCGATTGGCGTTGTGAAACATCCCGCCCATGCCCGGCGTGCGGCCGGGACCGATCTGACGAACGATGTCGCCCTCTGGGCTTTCGACCTTGATGACGTCGGCACCCATGTCCGCCAGCACCTGCGTGCCGTAGGGGCCCATCAGCACCGAGGTCAGGTCGAGAACGGTGAAGCCGGCGAGCGGTCCCATGAAGCCTCGGGGAATGAGTTCATATACGTGGAGTTAGAGTTCAGAAATCTAGCCTGTCAATTCGACCTCGCCGGCTCCGAACGCATGGTGCTATGCATAGTTCATATACTTGACAGATAAATTCACATATATGTACATTTTCCTCAAGCAAGAAATGGAGTGAGGGCTGGACGGCGCCGCAGCAAGTCGCTGCCGCCTTCGGCATGGGGACGCGTGAGGGAGAACGATATGAAGACTAATCTGGTGTGCGCTGCCGCCGTGCTCGCGCTTTCGCTGCCGCTCTCCACCCTCTCGGCGCACGCGCTCGAGCTGAAGGTCGCCGACAGCTTCCCCGCCGGACACTACCTCGTCCGCCTGATGCTCAAGCCCTGGATGGACGACGTCACCAAGCGCACCAATGGCGCGGTGACCTTCACCTATTATCCAAACCAGCAGATCGGCAAGGCGGCCGACATGCTGCGTCTGACGCAGTCGGGCGTGGTCGACATCGGCTACATCGGGCCGTCCTACGTTTCCGACAAGATGCCGCTGTCGGAAGTCGCGCAATTGCCGGGTGCGTTCGCGACCAGCTGTCAGGGCACGCTCGCCTATTGGAAGACCGCGCGCGAAGGCATTTTGGCCAAGCAGGAATACGCACCCAACAAGATCAAGCTGCTGATGGCCGTGGTGCTGCCGCCCTATCAGGTGTGGACCGTCAAGTCGAAGGTGGAAACCACCAAGGACATGCAGGGTCTGAAGCTGCGCACCACCGGCGGCGCGCAGGACCTGACCTTGCGCGCGCTCAACGCGGTGCCGGTGCGCATGGCCGCGCCTGATGCCTATGAGTCGCTGTCGCGCGGCACCATGGACGGCCTGCTGTTCCCGCTCGACAGCGTCGTATCCTATGGGCTCGACAAGCTGGTCAAGCACGCCACCGAAGGCGTCAGCTTCGGCAGCTTCATCGTCGCCTATTCCATCAATCAGTCGGTCTGGGACAAGCTGCCGGACGATGTGAAGACCGCGATGAACGAGGCGTCGGAAGCGATCACGCCAAAGGCCTGCGCCGACGTCGACAAGGAAGGCGCAGTCACCAGGAAGCAGATGCAGGACGAAGGCGTCAGCTTCGATCCGCTCCCCGAGGCGACCCGCGCCGAGATGAAGGACAAGCTCAAGGGCGTCGGCAAGGAGTGGGCGAGCGGGCTCGACAGTCGCGGCAAGCAGGCCTCCGCGGCGCTGAAGGAGTTCGAGGATTTGCTCGCCGCCGGCGGCACCAAGTAAGGCATCAAGCAATCCGACAGAGAAGGAGGCGCGAAACGTGATCAAACGGGCAGGGGATGTGCTCGGCGCGCTGGAGCGCGCGCTGACGGTGATCGCGGTGGTGTTCATGTTCGTGATCATGCTGCTGGTCGTGACCGACGTGTTCATGCGCTACGCACTGAACAGTCCGTTCTCCTTTACTTATGATTTGATCGGCCTCTATCTCCTCGCCGGCGTGTTTTTCTTCACGCTGTCGGACGCGTTACGCGAGCATGTCCATGTGGGGGTCGACATCCTCTTGTCGCGCTTCTCGCCCACCGGGCGGCGGCTCTCCGAGATCGTCACCGCATTCGTTGGCTTGTTCGTGTTCGTCCTGATCTGCAAGGTGGGCTTCGAGCGCGCGCTGGAGAACTACGAGCAGCACGATGTTCTCTCCGGCGCCATTCCCTGGCCGACCTGGATATCGGCGGCGCTGGTGCCACTTGGCTGCGGCGTGCTGGTGCTGCGGCTGGCACTCCAGCTCGTTGGCAATGTGCTGAGCCTCGTCAGCGGTCGCGATCTCTATCCGCTGCCACCGGTGACGGGCGTCGGCGAAGTCCGCAGCTTCGAGTAACAGCAGGTCTCCATGACACCCTTCATCGTTCTCGCCCTGCTGTTCGGCCTGCTCGCACTCGGCACGCCCGTCGGCTTTGCCATGGCCTTTTCCGGCTCGGTCGGCCTCGTCATGGTCGGCGGCTGGTCCACGCTGTTCGGCATCCTGCAAACCGCGCCGCTCTCGACCGTCTCCTCCTACGAGCTGATCACCATCCCGATGTTTCTCTTGATGGCGGACCTCGTGCTGCTGTCGGGTGTCGCGGATGATCTGTTCAGGACGGCCTCAGCCTGGGTCGGCCGCATTCCCGGTGGCCTCGGCATGGCCACCGCGCTCGCCGGGGCGGGCTTCGGTGCGATCTGCGGCACCTCGACCGCCTCCGCCGCGACGCTGTCCTCGACCAGCCTGCCCGCGATGATCCGGCAGGGCTACGAGCCGAAGATGGCTGCGGGCGTCGTCGCGATCTCGGGCACGCTGTCGATGCTGCTGCCGACCAGCGTTGCGCTCGTCATCTTCGGCCTGCTCGCCGAGGTGAACATCGGCAAGCTCCTGATCTCCGGCATCGTCCCGGCGATCCTGGTGACGTTCACCATTATGGGCACGATCTATTTCCTGGTCTGGCAGGATCCATCGCGTGCGCCGGCCGCAAAGTCGGTCCCATGGGGCGAGAAGTTTGCGCTGCTGTGTCAGGTCTCGCCGATGGTGGTGCTGTTCTCGATCGTGACCGGCACGATCTATCTCGGTGTCGCGACGCCGACAGAGGCGTCCGCGTTCGGCGCATTCGGCGCCTTCCTGCTCGCGGTCGTCAAGGGCAAGATCACGCCGTCATCGCTTTATCACACGCTGCTGCGCGCCAGCCACGGCACCTGCATGATCATCATGATCCTGGTCGGCGCCTCGATCTTCGGCTACTTCTTCACGCTCACGCACGTGACGCAGGACCTCGTCGCCTGGATCGGCGGCTTGCCGGCCTCGCGCTGGGTGATCATCACCCTGATCCTGTGCGGCTACATCGTGCTCGGCTCCTTCATGGACCAGATCGCGATCCTGGTGCTGACCGTGCCGATCGTGCTGCCGCTGATCAAGACGCTCGGCTTCGATCCGATCTGGTTCGGCGTGATCAAGATCGTCACCGCCGAAGTCGGCATGATCACGCCGCCGGTCGGGCTCAACTGCTTCATCGTCGCCCGCTACGCCAAGCGGCCGGTGGCGGAAGTGTTCCACGGCACCTTGCCGCATTTCATCGCGCACCTGTTCGCGATCGCGATTCTGGTCGCGTTTCCGTCTATCATCCTCTGGCTGCCCTCGCAGATGGGGCGCTAGGATCGGAGCCCGGCTCCCAAGAAGGAGATCAAGAACATGGATTTCGCGCTCACCGATCAGCAGGAAGCCATTCGCGACGCCATCGCAAAAGTTTGCGAGGACTTTCCCGACGCCTATTGGCTGAAGAAGGACCACGACGGCGGCTTCCCGCACGACTTTCACAAGGCAATGGCCGATGCCGGCTGGCTCGGCATCTGCGTGCCGGAAGAATATGGCGGCTCCGGTCTCGGCATCACCGAAGCCGCGATCATGATGCGCACCATCGCGGAGTCAGGCGCGGGCATGTCCGGCGCCTCCGCGGTGCATATCAACGTGTTCGGCCTCAATCCGGTCGTCGTGTTCGGCACCGAGGAGCAGCGTAGGCGCATGCTGCCGCCGATGGTGGAGGGACGCGAGAAGGCGTGCTTCGCCGTCACCGAGCCCAACACCGGCCTCAACACCACCCAGCTCAAGACCCGCGCGGTCGCCAAGAACGACCGCTACATCGTCAACGGCCAGAAGGTGTGGATCTCGACCGCGCAGGTCGCGCACAAGATCCTGCTGCTGGCCCGCACCACGCCGCTGGAGGAGGTGCGCTCGCCGACCCACGGCCTCAGCCTGTTCTACACCGACTTTGACCGCCAGACGATCAAGGTCCACGAGATCGAGAAGATGGGCCGCAAGATCGTCGATTCCAACGAGCTGTTCTTCGAGGACTTTGAAATTCCGATGGAGGACCGCATCGGCGAAGAAGGCAAGGGTTTTCAATACATCCTGGAAGGCATGAACCCGGAGCGGATTCTCATCGCGGCCGAGGCGGTCGGCTTGGGAAAGCTCGCGCTGTCGCGCGCGACCGAATATGCCAAGACGCGCGTCGTGTTCAATCGGCCGATCGGCAAAAATCAAGGCATCCAGCATCCGCTCGCGGTGAACTGGGTCGAGCTCGAAGCGGCCTGGCTGATGGTGATGCAGGCGGCCTGGCAATACGACAAGGGCTTGCCCTGCGGCGCCGGCGCGAACGCCGCGAAGTATTTCGCTGGTGAAGCCGGATATCACGCCTGCGAGCAGGCGGTGATGACTCATGGCGGCTTTGGCTATGCCAAGGAGTTCCACGTCGAGCGCTATCTGCGCGAAGTCCTGATCCCGCGCATCGCGCCGGTGAGCCCGCAGCTCGCGCTCAGCTTTATTGCGGAAAAAGTGCTCGGACTTGCGAAGTCTTACTAGCAGGGGTCCCCGCTCTTGCTCCAGGAAGCATCGCCGATCGACTTTCTTGGCCTGATCCGGGACGGCGATCTCGTGGTCTGCGGGCAGGCGACGGCCGAGCCGGTGACGCTGACCGAAGCGCTGATGGCTCAGGCCGCGCATCTGCCTCCGTTCCGCATGATGATCGGACCGGTGTTCTCCGACACCTTCTCCGCCGCCTGCGCTCCGAACGTTGCGTTTCAGAGCTACGGCGTGATCGGCAACGCGCGTCGGCTCGCGAAAGCAGGGCGGCTCGACATGATCCCGAGCAATTACAGCGCCTTCTGTGCGGATTTCGCCGCGCGCCGCCACAAGGCGGATGTCTTACTGGTGCAACTCGCCGAAGCCGGCGACGGACGGCTCAGCGCCAGCCTTTCCAACGACTACGTCATCGATGCCGCGCGCGGCGCGCGCCGGGTCATCGCCGAGATCAATCCGGATGCGCCCTTTACGTTCGGGACGGAATGGCCCGAGGACGTGCCGATCCATCTGCGCGTGCGGGCCCGCCGTCCGCCGGTCGAATTGGCCGCACCGCCGCTCGACGATATCTCGCGGCGTATCGCCGCACATGCGGCAAGCCTGATTGCCGATGGGAGCACGCTCCAGTTCGGCGTGGGACGCATTCCCGACGCGATCCTCTCGTCGCTGTCGCATGTGCGCAATCTCGGCATCCATTCCGGCCTGATCAACGATGCCGTCGTCGATTTGATCGAGCGCGGTGCGGTGACGAATGCGGCGAAGGGGATCGATGCCGGGATCACGGTCACCAACCAGGTGATCGGCACGCAGCGGCTCTACCGCTTCGTGCACGAGAACAAGGCTGTTTCGATACGGCCGACGTCCTACACGCATGGCCAAGGCGTGCTGGCGCGGATCAACAGGCTGGTTGCGATCAACTCGGCGCTTCAGGTCGGGCTCGACGGCAGCGTCAATTCCGAGACGCTGAATGGCGTCGCGATCGGCGCGATCGGCGGCCAGCTCGATTTCGTACGCGGCGCGAATGCCTCTGCCGGGGGACGGGCGATCATCGCGCTGCCGGCGACGGCGTCCGACGGTACCAGCCGGATCGTCGCCAATGTCGAGACGGTGACGACGCCCCGCGCCGACGTCGATGCCATCGTCACCGAATGGGGCATTGCCGAGCTGCGCGGCTGTGGCCTTGCCGAGCGCGCCCGTCGCATGATCGCGATCGCCGCGCCCGAGCATCGCGATGCACTATCGGCGCGGTCGGGCGGCGTCGCGCGCTAGTTCATCATCGCCAGCGTCGGGCGCTCGCTCTCGCCGGACCCGGTGATCCCGGGGAGATCCGTCGCCTCGCCGGCGATCATGTGCGACATTCCCCAGAACAGATGTGCAAGACGCGAGAACACCAGCCGCTCGCGCTCGGCAGGAACGGTGCCGTGCGGGATGGTTACGGTTTCCAGGCCGACCACTTTCTTGAAATCGGGCCAGATCGTCATCGACTGCGCGACCACGGAGTAGCAGCGCGGATCCTCGTCGCTCTCGTCCGGCGACGCCGGCAAGCCCGGATATTGGGTCGGCGCGGCGTAGAACTTATAGGCGCCATAGCCGAGCCTGAGCAGGAACTTTTCGGGGACGGCGACGTCGGCGGCGAAAGATACGAGCCGCGCCTCGCTCAGCACGTCCGGCGCGATGGCACTGAGGTCCCGGGCGCGCAGCGCGGAGCAGAAGGCGAGCTCGCGATTGTGCTCGCGGAGCAGGTTTGCCAGCGGCTGCTGCTGTTGGACGGTGTCGGTGAGCAGGATGATGGTCTTGAGCATCGTGTTGTGTCCGTCAGGGGAAAATGTGGCGGGCGGTCATGAGCGCATCGTCGGACGCGTGGGCGACAAAGAAATCGTTGGCGATGCGCTGCCCCGGTGCGATCTCCAGGATGCGGTAGCGCGCCCGTGCCGCGGCATCGCGCGCGGCACCGACGTCGTCCTGCCAGGCGCAGAGCGACAGTTCGAGCCGGCTATATTCGCCGCAATCGGCCGCGTAAGCGCCGGTCACAGCCTCCACCGTCGCAGCCACCGCGCCCGCGTCACTGCCCGAGACGTCGCGCAGGATCACGGCGATGCCGGTGCCGGTCTCGGCTTTCGAGGTCATCACCATGAAGGCGTCGCGGGCGCCGGTGCGGCCGGCGCGGCGGGCCGTGCGCGCGATGCTTGCGAAGGCCGGATCGGGTCCGAGCTCCAGCGTCGTCGTCTGCTGGTCGTGCAGGATCGTGGCACGCATCGCGCCGAGGTCGCCCTTCAACGCGTGATAGGAGCGGGGTAACCAGACGGTGTCCAGCGGCATCTGCGAGGAGGTCAGGCTCCAGGCCTGGTCGAGCAAATAGCCCTCCCAGATCGCGGGGTATGACGCCGCGAGCTGCTGCCAGACGCGGAGCAGCCGTTCGGCGCGGTCGGTGCGGCCGAGATAAAGCGTGCGCGCCGACATTTCCCAGCGATTCCACTTGTGCAGGGCGACATCGCAGCCGAGGAAGGACGGCAGCAGCGGCGCCTCGCGCAGCACGGCGCCGGCTTCGACGAACAGCAGCGGTTCGCGATATTTGTTCCACATCCGCAGCAGGAACTCGACCTTCTCGAAGCAGAGCAGGCGGTCGCTGAACTCGGTATCGACCGGCTCGATATGGCAGGCAAGATCGAACCGCTCGAGCGAGTGCCGCAGCGCGAAGGCGGCGGCTGCGTCGCCGCCGCGCGGGTAGCAGGAAACGATCCGCGGGCGAACGGTAGAGCTGTCAGCCGCGGTCAGGAATTTCGACCAGCCGATGCCGCCCCACCACATCTCATGCGGGCCGTCCGCGCCGCAGGGCGCGACGGTGCCGAACTCGGTCAGCTTGGATTTGAGGAAGTCGAAGCCGGGATTCTCGCTTCTGGGAATAACGACGGCGCAGCCGGGATTGAGCGAGCGATAGAACAGCTCGGCCGCCGCGCCGCTCAGGGGCTCCCCAAGGATGACGACGCCGGTCCGCCGGCCTTCGCTGAAATCGTCGAGCCTCAGTGCACCGTATTGGCCGACCAGCCAGCCCAGGCGCTCACGCTGGGTCCGGCCGAGCCTGATCCCGCCGGATTGCAGCATTTGGTCAAGGTTCTCGTGCGTCCTGCCCGTCAATTCCGTGCCCCCAGTGCCAGCCCATGCACTTCAACGGACGGGGCGGCACGATCAGGCGCACTATTTGGGACTGGTGCCGAGCGGCGTGATCGCGACGGAATAGATCGCGATGTCTCGTGTCATCGGGGCGACCGGGATCAGCAGGCAGCCGTCGTTGCTCTCGGCGCGATATTGCGTGCCGGACCGCTGCACCCCGGCATAGACCAGGCTTTCGGCAGCGATCCCGATGACGTCCTGGCTCTCGGCGGCATCGCGAACGTCGTCACCCTGCTGCACCGTGACGCCGAGCAGGAGGCCTTCGGGCGCGAATCTTGCCAGCGGCAGCGCGATCATGGTGACCCCCATGGTCCGGGACAGCGGGATGCGCAGACGCAACTCGCCGAGACCGGTGCGATGGAGGGTCACCGTCTCCAGCGTCGCATCGGCACCGGCACGAAACAATCCGACCTGAACCGGGCCACACGGCCGTTCCTCGAAAACGTCGGCGGGCAGGCGGTTGGCGCCGAACAGCACATAGAGATAACCGTAGGACGGTGACAGGCCGGCAAAGCTGCCGGCGAGCCACATCGGCGGTGCCGCGGACGTGCAGGCGGCTGAGAAGCCGCGGGCGGTGATCTGATTGCGGACGAATTCCTTGTCGAGCATCGGTGCCAGCGCATGGGTGCCGAGATTGACGTCGTGCTTCAATGTGCCGAGCAGCGCGAGCTCCTCGTCGTCGGGCAACAGCAGAAGCCGGGCCAGCATCGCTGCGCACCAGCGCGCGGCGACGCCGGATACAGCATAGGGATCGAGGCCATGCTCGAGTGCGACCTCGCCCGCGCGCTGCGCGAAGGCATGCGCGCCGGCTTGGATCTCCGCGGCAAGCGCCATCTGCTCAGCGGGACGCGGATTGATCTCGCGCAGGACCGCGCCGCCGTCGTAGTCCCGAACCGAGCCATCGGCCGAGCAGCAGGCCTGTTCCAGCAAGGCCACGTTGCGGATCAGCATGCGCTTGACATGCGGCGTGACCACGAGGTCGGAGACAAACCCCTCCGCGCTGTCCTGGTCGGCGAGATCGTCCAAGGCGTCGTCGAGCGACATCAGATAGGCGCCGTGGAGACGGATCCTGATGCCCTCCATGTCGAAAATCCGGCGCAGCGCCTTCTGCACGCTGCCGGAATAGCCGAGATCGGCGAGCACGAGATCGGTGCAGTCGTCGAAGCCGGGGATGGCGTCACGGAGATAGGCGAGCAGCCGGGCCCGCAGGCCTGCGGCGAGGGCAACGATCTCAGCGGGGTCCACCAGACCGGGAAGCGTCTCGGCGAGATCTTCGCCGGCGGCGATGCCGTCGGGGCACCGGGCAAAGAACGCCGCGACCTTCGGCGGCATGATCTTCACCATGTCGCGAAAGGTCGGCGCGTCGATCTTGAGGACCTTGCCAAGCAGATCGACCAGCGGCTGCATCGTGTCGGCCGAGGCGATCAGGCTGACGCGGCGGTTGATCTCGACATAGGCCGCCGACATGCCGTGCAGATCCTGCCAGATCCGGTACGACAGGAAACCGTCGCGGCCGAGGAATCCGAGGGCGACCCGCCGCCCGGGTCCGGCGACCGCTTCGCAGCGCCTCGCGATGAAGGCGTCGAATGCTTTCATCACCGGGCCAAGCACAGTGAGGCCAAGGTGAAAGGCCGGCGACCTCTCGGCGCTGCGCGCAGCCACCATGCGCCGCAGGGTGCGCGCGCCATGGTCGAGCCGGGACGGCGCGCCGGTGCAGATGAGCTCGAACAATGCGGTTTCGCGCTGAAACGTCGAGGCGAGCTGGGCGGACGCCTGCGGATAATAGCGTGCGCGAATGCCGTGTCGTTTGGCGCCCCTGATATCGGCCTTGTCATTGTCCCCGACGTGGAACGAGGCGCCGGCATCGATGCCTTCGCCGGCGAGGTATTTCGCGAACAGCGCCTCGCTCTTGCTGCTGCCGTGGTCGCAGGAGGCGTAGAGAAAGTCCCAGGCGAGGCCGGGGCGGCAGGCGCGCAGCAGCCGCGCCAGCCGGTCGGACTCCCAATAGGTGTCGGAAATGAATCCGACGCGGTGGCCGCCGCGCTTCATGTCCAGATATTGCCGAAGCATGTCCGGATTGGCGCGGCACAGCTCGAGCTCCGCGGAAAATTCTGATTCGACCAGGTCGTTCAGATCGCTGCGTGTGAGGCCGAACAGATTGAATGGAAAGAACGAATAGATTTCGTCGATGCGAACTTCGCTCGTGCCGCGCTTCTCCTTCGCGGTCCTGCGCGCGCGCAACTCGGCCTGGATTCGATGTTGAACGAAACTGGCGGAAACATTCGGACAAATTCCTGAAATGACCGATAGCTCGTAAGTCCTTTCAAACACACCATCCGGCGTCGTGCAGGCACGAAGCAGAAATGTATCGAAAACATCGAACGACCAAGCAGAAACAATTTGCGCGCGGCGCTTGGCGCCGGCTGTTGCGATCGTCATTCCAGGAATCCCCACCAATCAGAGCGATAAACGTGCGTGCGCGCGAGGTCAGGCGCCACGCGAGTGAAAAAAATTCACGCGCGATTCAAAAACGCGTTCGTCGCGACTGACAGATTCAAAAAAATCGCTAGGTTCGAAAAGGTGATTCGGAAAAAATTGCCGAGTGCAGAAGCGGTCTCGCGTTCGTTCACACTCGGAAACAATCGCTTCTTGATGCGCTCCATGCGTGTCGCGTTTGATCACCTAGTGCCGCGTAATGTCAGCGTTTTCTCCCGAGTGCATCTGTTCAGGATGGATGATCCGTCATGGCGCGAGACGATGTGATGATTGCAAGTGCGAAGCGCGAGATGATCGCGCAGCCGGCAATTATTGCCCGATACTCGGCAAAAGATACCGGCTAACATCTTGAAAAATAACAAAAATTGTCCGCCTGGATTGTTTTGGCCCCGCGTTCAACGCCTGGAAGCCGTGTGGCATATGCGCCGCCGGCATTGCGGGTTGGAGATTGCGGGATGAGTTACGCTGCTGATGTCATGGCGCCCGCCGAGGCCGGGATCGCGACGACGGTGCCGAGTGACGCGATCGTGCCGATGATGCCGTCGGCGCCGCTCGCGCCGGACAGCGTGCCCGTAGGCGACGACGTCGTCTTCGATGAGGACAGCGAACTTCTCGACAGGCTCGCGACCGGCGACGAGGCGGCCTTCCGCATGCTGGTCGAGCGTCACATCGATCGCGCCTACGCGATCGCGCTGCGCATCGTCGGCAACGCGGCGGATGCCGAGGACGTGGTGCAGGACACCATGCTCAAGATCTGGAGCCATCGCGGGCGCTGGCAGCACGGCCGCGCCAAGTTCTCGACCTGGCTCTACCGTGTCATCTCCAACCGCTGCATCGACCTCAGGCGCAAGCCGCGCAACGAGAACGTCGAGACGGTGCCCGAAGTCGCCGACGGCCAGCCCGGCCCCGTCGAGATCATCGAGCGCAACGAGCTGAACGGCATGCTGGAGCTCGCGATGCAGCGGCTGCCCGAGCAGCAGCGCATCGCAGTGATCTTCTCGTACCACGAGAACATGAGCAACGGTGAGATCGCCCAGGTGATGGACACCACGGTGGCCGCGGTCGAATCGCTGCTCAAGCGCGGCCGCCAGCAGCTCCGTCAGCTGCTGCGCAAGCACGAACGCGACATCCGCACCGCGTTTACGGATTGCTAACCATAAAAATCGCCTCGCGAAACTTTCTGCGCCTGATCTCCGTGCACTCCGCCGTTTGAGCGAACGGACGGGGCTGCGGTCTGCGTCGTCAATCGTCTTCAACGATGCGGCACGCCATGCCCATCAGCACAGGAGTTTTCAATGCCTGCAATCAACACCAACACCGCGGCGAACTCTGCGGTCCGCTACCTCAACATCAATTCCGCGCAGGAGAGCAGCTCGCTCGCAAAGCTGTCGAGCGGTTCGCGCATCACCTCGGCTTCCGACGACGCCGCCGGCCTTGCGATCTCCACCCGCATCTCCTCGGACGTCACCACGCTCCAGCAGGCCGCGACCAACGCCTCGCAGGCGACCGCGATCCTCCAGACCGCCGACGGCGGTGCCTCCAACATCTCCGACATCCTGGCGCGCATGAAGTCGCTGGCCTCCGAGTCCGCCTCGGGCACCACGACGGATTCCAGCCGCGCCTACATCAACTCTGAATTCACGCAGCTCACCAGCGAAATCGATTCGATCGCGAGCGGCACGCGTTATTCCAGCCAGAGCCTGCTCGACGGTTCCAGCGTGTTCGCCTCCGGCGTCTCGGTGCTGGTCGGCTCTTCCGGCTCGGACACCATCACCATCACGCTGACCAGCCTCACGGCATCCTCGCTCGGTGTCTCCTCGCTCGACGTCAGCTCGCTGTCGGATGCGACCTCGGCGCTGACCGCGCTCGATACCGCGATCGACACCGTCTCTGCCGCCCGCGCCAGCATCGGTGCGCAGGAATCGCGGTTCAACTTCTCGTCGGACTCGATCTCGACCCAGACCCAGAACCTCCAGTCGGCGAATTCGGCGATCAAGGACGTCGACATCGCATCCGAGCAGGCCAAGCTGTCTTCGGCCGAAGTGAAGACCCAGGCCGCGGTGTCGGCCGAATCCGCGGCGAACCAGATGCCGCAATATCTGCTCAAGCTGCTCGGCTAAGGCGCGCGGCCTGAGCGGCCGTCATGCCGGGCCGGCTTGATGCCGGCCCGGTTCTTCCCGGGATGGAGCGGGCACCCAAATGACCAGCGTCAGTTCGAGCACCAGCAGCGCGTCGACCAGCTCGACGTCATCGAGCAGTTCGTCGGTCACCACGACCGGGACCACGACATCGACCAGCATCGACTGGAGCGCGCTGATCACCTCTGCGGTGAATGCCAAGCTCGCCACGGCGACCACGATCTCGACCTCGATCACCAACAACGAAGCCAAGATCTACGCCTACCAGACGCTTCAGACCAATCTTTCCACGCTGTCGAGCGGGCTGTCCTCGCTCGCGACCTCCGTCGTCAATTCGCTGGCGACCAACGCTTTTGCCACGCGCGCGGCGACCCTGAGCTCGACCGGAGACGTCAGCGCGTCGTCGGCGCTATCGATGTCGGTCAGCAGCGGCGCCGCGACCGGCGACCACACGCTGACGATCAGCCAGGTAGCTACCGCGCAGAAGGTGGTCGGAACATCGCAGTCGAGCCAGACCGACGAACTCGGCTATTCCGGCACGTTTTCCATCGGCCTCGATGGCGGCACCACGTCCGACGTCCCCATCACCAGCACGATGTCGCTCCAGGATGTCGTCGACAGCATCAACGCCCAGACCTCGACCACCAACGTCCAGGCCTCGATCGTGCAGGTGTCGAGCGGGTCCTACGAGATGGTCCTGACGGGAACCGAGGATGCCGCCGACATCACCTATTCCAGCACGTCGGGCGACGATATCCTGAACAAGCTCGGGGTGACCGACGGCACGGGCGCCTTCGCCGACGTGCTTCAGACGCCGCAGGCGGCGGTCTTTGCCCTCGACGGCATCTCGATGACCCGCGATACCAACGACATCACGGACGTGCTCACGGGTGTGACGTTCAACCTGCTCCAGTCGACGCCCAGCGGCTCCACGCTGAACATCAGCATCGAGGCCGACACCAGCCAGATCGAGACGGCGGTCGAGAACCTCGTCACCAATTACAACACGTATCGCGATGCGGTGATCGCGCAGCAGGCGACTGGATCGGATGGTACGGCGGATTCGAGTGCGGTGCTGTTCGGCGACGGCACCATGCGCGACATCATGGATGCGCTTCAGAACGCCCTCAATAGCACGGTCGGCGGCCTCACCATGGCCGATCTCGGCCTCTCCTTCAACGAGAAGAACGAGCTCGAGCTCGATACCTCGACGCTATCGGAAATCCTCAGCACGAATCTGAGCGGCGTCACCACGCTGCTGTCGGCGCAAACCAAGACGTCGTCGAGCCAGCTCACCATCGTCAACACCGGAACGTCGCCGCAATCCTTCACGCTGGACCTCACGATGGACGCCGACGGAAATCTCTCCTCCGCCTCGGTCGGTGGTGATTCCTCGCTGTTCACGATCAGCGGTACCACGATCATCGGCGCTGCCGGAACCGCCTATGCCGGCATGGCTTTCACCTATTCGGGCTCGACCTCGCAGTCGGTCACGGTGACCTCGACCCAGGGTATTGCCACGCAACTCTATCAGATCTCGAAGACCTACTCGTCGAGTTCGGGGGCGTTGCAGACCCTGATCACGAATCTGACTGATCGCGACAACGAGCTTCAGCAGAAGGTCGACGACATCGAGAGTGCCGCGTCCGCCTATCAGACGCAGCTCCAGGTGCAATATGCGGCCTACCAGGCCGCGATCGAGAGCGCGAACAACACGCTCACCTATCTCAAGGCCCTGCTTAACTCCAGCTCGAGTAGTTGATGATGCATAATCCGATGGCGTACATGGCCAACCAGGCCTATCGGGGCGCCGCGACCAGCGTGCCGCCACTGAAGGCGATCTCGATGCTGCTCGGTGGCGCGATCACCTTCCTCCAGAAGTCGCTTGCCGCGCAGGAAGCGCGGCGCTTCGAGGAGGGGCACGAATATCTGATGAAGGCGACCGCGATCCTGCGCGGTCTCGGCCACAATCTCGATTTCGCCAAGGGCGGCGCAGTGGCCGAGCGGCTGTTCCAGACCTACAACGCATTGATCCTGGCGAGCCTCAAGGCCTATGGCCGGCCGTACGCCCGCGACAGCTTCCGCAGCATCATCGCCTCCCTGACCGAGTTGCGGGAGGCCTGGGAGCACGTCGATGCGACGTTGCGCAGCGGCAAGGCCGCGCCGGCCGATTCGGCCCGCAGGGGCTGACGAAGCCCGGTCCTTCGCGACGCGGGGAGGGCAGGCGGCGGCCGCCAGTTTGACCGCTTTCCGTAGTGCTGCGGGCGTTTTGGCGCCCGGGGCCGCGGAAATCCGGTTTTCGCCGCGCCTGCGATGCTTTATGACGTGGCCTGACCGAGGCGGGACCGGCAGGCGATGGACGTCACCGAGTTTGAGGAACTGATCGATCGGCTGGGCGAGGATCTCTCCCTCTGGCCCGACGATCGGCGTCTGCCTGCCGAAGAACTGCTGGCGCAATCGTCCGCCGCGCAAGCCCTGCTGGAGCAGGCGCGCGCCCTGCGCCTCGCGCTCGCCGCACCTGCGGTCCGCGCCCCCGCCGGCCTCGCCGACCGCATCGTCGCTGCTGCCGCGAAAATGAAGAGCGACACCGCCGAGCCGCGCACGGAAGGCGAGACGGCCGAGAGCTGAACAGCTCTTTCTGACATCGTCGCCCTCATCATCTCTGCCCGCAAGCGGGGCGAGGGAGCGCAGCTTCTGCGCGACGGCAAATCAGCCCAACATCACCGCTCTTCCAACGCGTGCACGCGGCAGATTTTGCCGTGTCGAAAGCCGTTTTGCGCGCGTGAATCCTCGCCTGAATCCGCGCGCCCGCTCGTTTCATCAGCACACAGATTTCACGCGCCGCCGGCCGACATCGCGCCGCCGGCAGCGCAGGAAAGCCGGAGTTTCTGATGACCGTTTCCGCCACGAGTTCCGCGACGACTGCGACGACGACCTCGTCGTCGTCGAGCACGTCCTCCTCGTCGACACTGACGTCCAGCGACTTCCTGAACCTGCTCGTCAGCGAGCTTCAGAACCAGGATCCGCTGAATGCGACCTCGACCACCGACCTCGTCAATCAGCTCACCTCCTACGCCAATTTCACCTCGCAGCAGTCGATCAACTCCAGTCTCACGTCGCTCGCGGGTTCGTTCTCGAGCCTCGTGACGCTCAACTCGGTGAACTATATCGGCCACACCGTCGAGGCGAAGACCGACACCTCGACCCTGAGCAACGGCTCGGCGACCTTCGGCTACTCGCTGTCCTCGGCCGCTTCGAATGTCTCGATCAGCATCTCGGACTCCTCCGGCAACGTCGTCTACACCGGCACCGGCACCGGAAATTCCGGCTCCAACAGCTTCACCTGGGACGGCAAGGACTCCAGCGGCAACCAGCTCGCCGATGGAGGCCAGTACACCATCTCGGTGACGGCGACCAATTCCGCCGGCAACTCGGTCCTCAATTACACGACCGTCACCGGCACGGTGACCGGCATCGACACCTCCACCTCCACGCCCTCGCTCACGGTGAACGGTGTCTCCGTCAGCGCCGCCAACATCCTCGGCGTCACGTCCTGATCCCTGATTTCCTCGGAGTTTCATCATGAGTCTCACCGGTGCATTGTCCTCGGCGATCTCGGCGCTCAGCGCCCAGAGCCAGTCCCTGTCGATGATCAGCGACAACATCGCCAATTCCGACACGACCGGCTACAAGACGACGTCGGGGATGTTCGACGCGCTCGTGACGGCGTCGAGCAACACGACATCTTACGCCTCGGGCGGCGTCACGATCTCGGGCCGGGCCAACATCACCCAGCAGGGCCTGCTCGCCGCGACCTCCAACGCCACCGACGTGGCGATCCAGGGCACGGGCTTCTTCGTGGTGAGCAGCGCCACGTCGGGCGGTATCACGTCCTATACCCGCAACGGCGCCTTCACGATCGACAATGCCGGCTATCTCGAGAACAACGGAAGCTATCTGGAAGGATGGCGCACCGACGCGGACGGCAACGTCGTGGGCAGCGAGTCGGCCAGCAACCTCTCGACCATCAACACCCAGATCGCATCGACCAGCGGCAGCGCGACGACGAAGACCACGGTCGCCGCCAATCTGCCGTCGGACGCGGCCACCGGCGACACCTATTCCAGCTCGATGACGGTTTATGACTCGCTCGGCGCCGCAAACACGATGCAGATCACCTGGACCAAGACCGGCACCAACGCCTGGAGCGCGAGCTTTGCCAACCCGACCTCGTCATCGGATACCACGACCGCGACAGGCACGGCATCCGGCACGATCGACATCACCTTTAACAGCGACGGCTCGCTGGCCAGCACCAGCCCGAGCCCGGCAACCGCCTCAGTCACAGGCTGGACCGACGGTGCCGCCGACAGCACCATCACGATGAATCTCGGCACCGCTGGCGGCACCGATGGCCTGACGCAATATGCCTCGGGCGAGACGACGCCCGACGTCAACGTCACCAGCATCGATTCGGACGGTCTTTCTTACGGCAAGCTGTCGAGTGTCTCGATCGGCAAGAACGGGGTCGTCGACGCCACTTATTCCAATGGCGAGACCATCGCGATCTACAAGATCGCGGTGGCGACCTTCGCCGATCCCAACGGCCTTTCCGCTGCCAGCGACGGCCTCTATTCGGCGACCGTGACCTCGGGCAACGCCTCGTTGCAGGCGTCCGGCGAGAACGGCGCGGGCACGATCTACGGCAGCGAGCTGGAATCCTCGACGACCGACACCTCCAGCCAGTTCTCGAGCATGATCTCGGCGCAACAGGCCTATTCCGCGGCGTCCCAGGTCATCTCCACCGTCAACAAGATGTACGACACCCTGATCTCGGCGATGAGGTGAGCCATGCCTGGTGAAAAAGCGAGCGCCACCGGCGAGGCGCTGCTGCGCCGGCTCAAGCGGCTGGTGGCGCGGGCCGCGACCGTGAAGGGTAACGACCGCAAGCAGCTGCTCGCGCTGCTCGACGATGTCGAGACGACCCGCCGCGGTCTCCTGCGGGAACGCGCGGAGATCGAGGGCGAGATGAGGCAGGCGACCGTCAGGGCCACCGCGATCGGCGCGTATCTGCGCGGTTCGCAAGTCCAGCGCGGCAAACGGCACAATTAGAAGGCGATGACCATGAGTATAGCTCAAGCCAAGATGACGAACGCCGCAAATGGCGACCTCAGGATCAAGTCGTTGATCACGCTGATCGACACGCTGACCGCGCTGGTCGCCGAGGAGAATGCCGAGCTCGCAAAGGGCCTGCCGGCCTCGCGCCTCAAGCAGGTCGACGAGAAGAACCAGCTGGCCGAGATGTTCGAACACACCGTCGCCGAATGCGCGGCGGGCACGACCAGCCTCAATGTGCGCGACCCGATTCTGCGCGAGCAGCTGATGGAGCGGATCCTGAAGCTGCGCACGGCGATGGACGAGAATCTGGTGCGCCTGCGCGCGGCGATCGAAGCCAGCAACCGCCGGATCGAGGCCGTCATGCAGGCGATCCGCGAGCAGATTGCGGCGGTGTCGCCCTATGGCGCCTCCGGCCGTCTCGCCGCACGCGCGGTGTCCAGCGGCACCAGCCGCAGCGCCTGACGGATCGAAGGGGCCCGCCGTGTCACTCGATATCGCACGATCGATCGCCTTCAGCGGCCTGTCCGCCACGTCGGTGCAGATCAGCGTGACGTCGTCGAACATCTCGAACGCCGACACGACGGGCTATACCGAGAAGACCGCGAACCAGTCCAGCAGCGTCACCAACGGCGTGGGCACCGGCGTCACGGTGACCGGCATCACCTCGACGGTCGACAAGCTGCTGCTGAAGTCGCTGATCTCCGCCACGTCCGATCTCGGGTCGGCCGACACCACCAACACCTACCTCACGTCGCTCGAAAAGCTCTACGGCTCGACCAGCAGCACCGACAGTTCGTCGACCGGGACGTCGCTGGCCAACAGCATCGCTTCGCTGGAATCGGCGCTGTCCTCGCTGGCGAGCACGCCGAGCAGCGCCTCGCTGCAATCCAACGTCGTCAGCGCGCTCGACGACGTCGCGAGCCAGCTGCGGGAGACGTCGAGCAGCATCCAGAAGCTCCGCTCCGATGCCGACCAGGACATTTCGTCCTCGATCGACGACGTCAATACGGACTTGCAGCAGATCGCGGATCTGAACGCCCAGATCAAGCAGACGGCGGCGGCCGGCCAGTCGACCGCGGACCTGGAGGATCAGCGCAACACCGCGCTCCAGGATCTCGCCTCGAAGATGAACGTCAGCTACTTCACGGCATCGAACGGCGACCTCCAGATCTACACCAAGTCCGGCCAGGCGCTGGTCGACAGTTCGGCGCATGCGATCAGCTACACCGCGGCGGCCAATGTGACGGCAGCGACGGCCTATACCGCCGGCTCCTCGTCCAGCGGCTTCAGCGCGATCGCCGTGAACGGGGTGGATATCACCTCGCAGATCACGGGCGGGGACATCGGCGCGCTCATCACGATGCGCGACACGACGCTGCCGGCGGCGCAGTCGCAGCTGGATCAGCTCGCCCAGCAACTCGCGTCAGCGATGAACAGCGTCTCGAACGGCGCCTCCGCGGTGCCGGCGCCGACCAGCCTGACCGGGACGAGCAGCGTCACCAGCGGCAGTGCGCTGTCCGCCACCGGCACGGTGCGCCTTGCCGTCACCGATCAGAGCGGCAATCTGGTGTCCTACGGCGATCTCGATCTGTCGTCCTATTCCACCGTCGGCGATCTCGTCACCGCCATCAACGGCATCTCCGGACTGTCGGCCGCGGTCGATGCGGACGGCCATCTCTCGATCACCGCGACCGGATCCGGCAATGGCGTCGCCATCAACGAGATGACGAGCTCGGTGGGAAGCTCGGGGGAGGGATTCTCGGAATATTTCGGTCTCAACGACCTCGTGACCGGCACGAGTGCTTCGGACATCGCGGTCAACAGCAAGATCCTGTCCGGCACCACCGAGATTCAGCTCGCGACACTGGAGTCCTCGTCGAGCCTGACCGTCGGCAGCAACGTGCTGTCGTCGGGGTCGGCCACTGTCGTCAACGCCTTCTATGATGCGTTGACGAGCTCCCGGACGTTCGCCTCCACCGGCGGGCTGGCCGCCACCACCGGTTCGCTGGCGGATTATGCGTCCACCATCGTGGCCGACGTCGCCAGCAAGGCCTCGCAGGCATCCAGCAACTACACGGCAAAGGAGACCGCGCAGTCGAACTATGCGAGCTCGCTGTCCTCGCAATCCGGCGTCAATCTCGATGAGGAATCCGCCAAGCTCAGCACGCTCCAGAACAAGTACACCGCAGCGTCCGCGCTGATCCAGGCCATCAACACCATGTATTCGGCGCTGCTGTCCGCCGTGCAGTCGTAACAGCCGGGAGCGGTCTCATGGTCGCGATGCGGGTCGCCACCTTCGCGCAATCGAACAGGATGATCGCCGACGCGATGCGCGTGGAGACGGCGATGGCGAACAAGCAGATCCAGGAATCGTCCGGCGTGATCTCGAGCGATATCGGCGGTTACGGCTCGGATGCGCAGCATGTCGTCAACCTCCAGGTCTCGGTGACGCGCGCGCAATCTTATATCGACGCTGCGACGCTGGCCGACAGCAAGGTGCAGGTGATGTATTCGGCGGTCGGATCGATGACCGACATCCTGACGCAGCTGCGCTCCCAGCTCAGCGCGGCCTCGACCGGCAGCTCGACCGAGACAAATTCGGTGATTACCACCGCCCAGCAGATGCTGGAGGAGATGGGCTCGCTGATGAACACGCAATATGACGGCCAGTATGTATTCGCCGGCGGCAAGACCGACACGGCGCCGGTCGATCTCACGAGCTTTTCGTCGGGCACCGGCTCGCTGACGACGACCGATACCAGCTATTACAACGGCGACGACGAGATCGCCTCGGTGCGGGTCGCCTCGGACGAAACCGTCTCCTACGGCGTCACCGCCGACAATTCGGCGTTCGAGGAGGTGATGCGGGTTCTCAAATTCGTGGCCAACAGCACCTCGCTATCGTCCTCGGACATCACCAGCGCGCTCGATCTCGCCGGCACGGCGATCGACGACACGGCGGCGGTGCAGGCCAAGCTGTCGAACAACGCGTCCTCGATCGAGACGGCGAGCACCCGCCAGACCGACTACAAGAGCTACGCCGAGACCCTGTCGAATGATCTGACCGGGGTCGATGTCGCCGCCGTCACGGCGCAGCTCTCGACCTATCAGGCGCAGCTCACCGCATCCTACTCGGCACTCGCCAAGATCCTGAGCATCAATCTGGCGAGCTATCTGAAATAGGTTAGACGCACTCATAGGCTCAACACTCTCGGTGTCATTTCCCGCGAAGGCGGGGAATCCAGGACGCCGCAGCCTCTCGGCTCTATCACTGCTGTCTGGAATACTGGATGCCCCGCCTTCGCGGGGCATGACAGCGCGTTGTGTGGATGCACCTGGCCGGGCCTATTCGGAAGCGAGCCGCTCCATCGCGATAGCGCGCAGCCGGGCGCGCTGAATCTTGACGCCGTTGGCGCTGTCGGTGACCGGGAAAGCATCGACGACATAGATCCGTGCCGGGACCTTGTAGCCGGCGAGCCGCTCGCGCAGCCGCGCGACCAGCGTCTCCTGATGGGGCGGCTTCGTTGTCGGAATCACGAAGGCGACGCAGCGAGCGCTCCCTTTCAGATCGACCGCGACGACCTGGGCATCGGCCACCCCGGCGCAGGCCTTGAGCTCGTCCTCGATTTCGCCGGGCGCCACGAGGAAACCGCCGAGCCGCATCGCATCACCCGCGCGGGTCTCGTAGACGAAGGCTCCGTCGCCGCGCAGCCGGCCGATGTCGCCGGTGCGGAAGAAGCCGTCGGCTGTGGTGGCGTCGCGCGTGGCGTCAGGATTGTTGTAATAACCGAGGAAGCGCGACGGTGCGCGGATCTCGATCTCGCCGGAAACGCCGGGAGCTGCGAGCTCGCCGGTCTCGGTGTCGCGTACGCGCACCTGCGCGTCGGGTGACATCGGCCAGCCTCCGCCCTCGATACGATCGGCGAAGGCGTCGCTGGTGCGGGCGATCGAGAACAGCGCCTGCACCTCGCTCGACCCGTAGAGGCCGAACAGCGGCAAGCCGCGTGCCTCGGCCTCCGCCGCAAGCTCGCGCCAGCCGGGCTGGAACGCGGCGAAGCCGCAGATCTCGAGATGCGGGAACGGCCGTGGCGTATCGGTGATGGCGAGGATGCGGCGGAACATCTCGTCGGAGCCGAAGGCGTGCGTGATCCCTTGTTCGATGAGGATTTTCAGTGCCGGCGCGGCCTCGAAAGCGTCGAGCACATGAACGGTCGTGCCCGCTGCGATGAAGCCGAGCAGGCTCGTCATGCCGAAGGTGCCGCAGAACGGCAGCATGGCCAGCAGCGAATGACGCTGCGGCGAGAGTTTCAGCGCCGCGGCGACGGAGACGGCGTGGGTCGCCAGCGTCCGCTGCGAATGTGCGACGAGTTTTGGCCCCTTTGTCGTGCCCGACGTGGTGTAGAGCAGCACCGGCAGGTCGACATCGTCCTCGGCCGTCGGCGCCGGCGGATAGGACTTCTCGAACGCATCGAAGCGCACGCAGGGCCAATGCGCCGGGATCGCATCCGCACCGACCACCGCGAGCTTTTGCAGCGCAGGCACCTCGTCCGCAGCGATACCGGCGAGGATCGCGGCAAAGTCGATCGCGCGGAACCCGGCCTCGACCACCATCAGTTTTGCACCGGACAGCCTGAGCAGATGCGCGACTTCCGCGCTGCGGTAACGCGTATTGACCGCGGCGACGATGGCCCCAAGCCGGGCGGCGGCGAACAGCAGCGCGATCCATTCGACCCGGTTGACGAGCCAGACCGCGACGACGTCGCCTTTGCCGATCCCCTGCGCGGCGAGCCAAGCAGCGGTCTGCTCGACCTTTGCCGCGAATTCCGCGCGCGACATCTTTGCGCCGTCGAACACGAAAGCGGGCTCGGCGCCGGCCTCGGCACGGATCAGCGATTGCAGCGAAAATTCGTTGGCGCCCATGGCAATCGGAGTAACCCGATCGCGCAAACCTGTCTACTTGGTGCCGAACATCCGGTCGCCGGCATCGCCGAGGCCCGGCACGATGTAGCCGTGGTCGTTGAGCCGCTCGTCGATCGCGGCGGTCCAGACCGGCACGTCGGGATGCTCGCTCTCGAACTGGGCGATGCCCTCGGGCGCAGCAAGGAGGCAGACGAAGCGGATGTCGCGGGCGCCGCGCGCCTTGAGCAGGGACGCGCCGGCGCAGGCCGAATTGCCGGTCGCCAGCATCGGGTCCATCAGGATTACCGTGCGGTCGGACAGGTCCTGCGGCGCTTTGAAGTAATATTCCACGGCCTGCAATGTGTCAGGGTCGCGGTAGAGCCCGATATGGGCGATGCGCGCCGAGGGCATCAGCGCCAGCATGCCGTCGAGGAAGCCGACGCCGGCGCGCAGGATCGGCGCCAGCGTGAGCTTCTTGCCGGCGATCTTCGGCGCCTGCATCGCAGCGATCGGCGTCTCGATCTCCACCAGCTCCAGCGGCAGGTCGCGCGTCACCTCGTAGCCGAGCAGCATCCCGATCTCGTTCAGGATCTCGCGAAAGCTTTTGGTCGAGCGGTCCTTCTCCCGTATCAGGGAGAGCTTGTGCTGGACCAGGGGATGGGCGACGACATTGACGTTGCTGGTGCTCATGAAACCGCTCTACACGGTTCCGTGAAATTTCGCCAGATCGGCCTTCCTTTTTCCGCGGGGATATGCGGCCTCAGGCGGGCATCGCGACGTCTTTGCGCGCCCGGCTGCTTGCCTCGTAGGCAGCCATGGTCAATTCGCGGTCGATCGCCATGCGCATGGCGTCCATGGCCGGCTGGCGCAGACGTTTCTTGGCGGTCGCATGCGACGGCTTGTGGATCGCGCGCAAGCCCGCGATGATCTCCTTGAGGGTGCCGGCGATGAACTCAGGCGCAACTACGCGATCGAGAAAGCCCGCGGTCAGCGCGTCGTCAGGCTCGTACATCTCGCCCAGCGTCGTGGTGCGGCTCAGCCAGGCCGGATGCACGCGGCTGCGCGCCAGCTCGATCGCAAAGCTGGGCGGCGCAATGCCGATCGCGACCTCGTTCAGCCCCATGCGGTGCGGCCCGCGCGCGCCCAGCCTGACGTCGCAGGCGAGCAGCAGGAACGTCCCCATCGGAAAGGCATGCCCTTCCATCACGCCGACGATGGGATGCGGGAACGACATCAGCCGCAGCGCAAGCTCCGCGCCGGCCCGGACCATCTCGAGGCTTTTGGCGGCATCGCCCGACGCGAACACCTTCAGATCGAAACCGGCAGAGAAGATGCCGGGTCGCGCCGAGCGTAGCACCACGATCTCCGCTTCCGTCTCGGCCCGGTCGAAGGCGGCGCCGATCTCGCCCAGCATCGCGGCAGACATCACATTGACCTTGCCGTCGTCGAGCCCGATCCGCGCCACGCCGTCGTTCAGCTCGTAGGTCACTCCCTTGGGCATCTGCCACTCCCTGTCGTTGTTGTCGCTTGACTGTCGGAGGCTGATGTAGACCAATCAATATAGTTTTTGACCGGAGGAGGGAGCCATGCCGGCCGTGCCGAAACACCGCCAGCCCATCATCAATGCTGCGGTGACGCTGTTCCGCCGCCAGGGATTTGCCCGCACCGGCCTCAACGACATCGTCGACGTCAGCGGCGCGCCCAAGGGGTCGCTCTATCACTACTTTCCGGAGGGAAAATCCTCGATCGCGGTGGCCGCGGTCGAGGAGGCCGGCCGCCGCGTGGCCGCGACCATTGCGAAGCTCGCGGCGGAGTGCGGCTCGACCGGCGAGCTGCTGCGCGCCCATGCGCGGCTGCTGGCGGGCTGGATGCAGGGCTCCGGCTTTCGCAATGGCTGCCCGATCACGACCGTGCTGCTCGAGCTGGCACCGCGCGAGCGGGCGGTGTCGGAAGCCGGCCGCAAGGCCTATGCGGCGCGGATCGCGCTGCTTCGCGACAGGCTGGTGGCGGATGGGTTTGCGCGGCCGCGGGCTGAGACCCTCGCCGTGCTCTGCACGTCCGCGCTCCAGGGCGCGCTGATCCAGGCCCGCGTCGAACGCAGCGGCCGGCCGATCGAGGTTACGGCGGCCGAGCTGGCGCGCCTGATCGCGGCGGAAGCGGAGAGGTGAGGGCTAGACTCCGAGCCCGCGCGCAAGAAGCGTGATCACGATCGTCAGCAACGAGCCCCAGACCAGGCTCAGCGTCATGGTCAGGACCGTCGTGGTGACCGCGTGCTCGAGATGTCCCTTGGAGAGCTGCGCGCTACTTGTCCGATGCGGGCGCCGGTCCGACCCGCAGGCCGAGCAGCAGCGCACCGATCAACGCAACCAGGATGGCGATCTTGAGCTCGATCATGACTTCAGCCTTGCCAGTGCGCGCGCAACAAGCCGCCTTGCTCCTTCCGCCAGCATGATCAGAAGACTGCCGCGGTTCTCGACGTCGAGCTCGAAGGTCTCGGTGGGGAAGACCAGGGCGCAGCGCGCCGGCGCACTCCGGCGGTTGGCGAAATCCACTGCCGAGCTCTTGAACAGGAATAGTCCGCCGACGCGCCCATGCGCCTCGCGCGCCACCCAGAGGCCGGCGCGGTTGCGTCCGATGAAGAAGGCGGGGATGGCGGCACTGACGACGTCAGGATCGAGTGGCCTGAGCGCCGCGGCCGGTTTGGTATCGGGTCGGCGACGGGAAGCCCGAAAGGCAATTGCGGCCATCGCGGCCTCCTCACACATCTGCAAGGTCATGACAGCCTCCTGCCGGTCAGGCGTGCATGTGCCAGACATAGATCGCCGTCCTCAGCGCGATGAGCGCAGTGAGCACGCTGCCCATCGAGAGCAAAGTCAGCGCGCCGAGGGCGAGGTCCTTGAGCTGGGCCCGGCGCTCCGCCGAGATGCGCGGCAGGCGTTCGGACCCGAAGGGCCGGTCGAGGCCGTGTGTCAGGATCGACATTTTGCAAGTCCTTGTCTGGTGCGGCGAGACGGCCGTTCCGATCATGCCCCGTATGATGATCACCGCCGCGTAAGATTGCGAGATGACCGCCAAGGCCGCCGCATAGGAAAGTCATAAGTGTGCGGGTGCGGCGTCAGGCCCCGACGCTGTCGATCAGCTCCTCGTCGGCGATCGCGGCGAAGGCGCGGACCACCTCACGCTGCGCGGCCGCGTCCAGCGGCACGATCGGCAGCCGTGTGGCCGGTGACATCAGGCCGAGCACGCCGAGGGCGCTCTTGAGTGCGGCGGGGCTGTCCTTGGAGAGGCAGGCAATGAGCGGGATCAGCCGCTTGTGCAGGTAGCGGGCGGATTGCAGCCGGCCTTGCCTCACTTGCGAAAAGATCGTGCGGCAGAGGTCAGGGGCGACGTTTGAAATCTCGGAGATCGCGCCGTCGCCACCGCTCGCAATATAGCCGAAAGCGGTGACGTCGTCGCCGGAGAGCAGGCGAAAGCCTGATGGCAGCAGCCGGGCGAGCCGCATCGGGCGGGTGATGTCACAGCTTGCGTCGCGCAGGCCGACGAACTGGCGCGATTCGACCAGACGCAGGAGTGTCTCGTCGGCGAGCGGGCGCAACGTGCGGGAGGGAACATCGTGCAGGATCACAGGCAGGCCGATCGCGCCGGCGAGGCTGCGGAAGTGCGCGAGCATCCCCTCCTGCATCGGCTTGTTGTAGGCCGGCACCGCCGCCATCACGGCATCGGCGCCGGCCGCTTCCGCACGCCGCGCAAGCTCGATGACCTGGCTGGTGGCATTCGACAACGCGCCGGCGATGATCCGCACGCGGCCGCGGGCGACATCGACCGCGGTGCGGATGATGAGATCCTGCTCGGCCGGCGAGAGCGTCGGCGCTTCGCCGGCCGTCTCGCAGACCACGATCGCGGGGACGCCCGCCGCGATCTGGCGCTCGCACAGCGCTGCGAACGCCTTGAGGTCGACGGCGTCGGCCGCGTCGAACGGCGTCGGCAGATCCGGAATGAAGCCAGTGAACCAGGCAGAGGGAGGGATGAACATGGCTTTTTGCCCGATGGCGCCGGCTCAGGCGGCGCGCTGCGAGACGATGGCGTTGGGGCTCTTGCCCATGTCGAGCTCGATCTCGCGCGGCAGCTCGACGATGGTCTCCGGATGCTGTCCGTTTTCGAACAGCGCGTATTTGACGGCCTGGGCGCGGCTGACGAACAGGCCGCCATAGAGGCCGTTCTGCTCCTGCGCGACCCATTGTCCCCGGTGGTTGCGACCGATGAGGACGATGGTCGAGGGAGAGCTGCACGAGGGAGGTTCGACGAGCTTCATTGACGTATTCCTTGATTGCCAGAGGCGGCAGGCTCACGCCCGCAACCGTCCGATCAATATCTTTCCAAGCGAATATGATTTCGAGTGAGGCGGTGCTGCGATCTCATAGGAAGCGCATAAGGCCCGCGCTCAGGTCAGCCCGCTCACGACATGAACCAGCGCGAACAGCGCGCCGAACGCGACACATTCGTCCCAATGATTGAGGACGGCACCAAATAGCTGCTCGCGCCGGAGAGCGGCGACGGCGGAGCAGAGGATGATCGACATCCAGAGCAGGGCGGCAAGGCTTCGTCCGTAGCCGACGCTGCCGAACGCGGCGAAGGCTGCCAGCAGGACGACGCGCACGGCGAAGCGCGCGATCACGCGTGCCGGGCTCAGGGCCCGCGATATGTCCGGGGATTGCGGCAAGGCGCGAACCTGTCAGGCTGGCTCAGCTGAAGTTCTCGCAAGCGGCCGGCTCGTAGAGCGAATCCGGCGCCGGGCGCACGGTGGGAACGCTTGGCCGCGATGCCTCCACGGCCAGCGCCTGGACCTCGATGAATGCCGACAGCAATGCGAGCGCGAGATCGCCATGGCATCCCTCGACCGCTGCGTCGAGCCAGTCCGGCAATTCGCGCTCCCGCGACAGTGCGCAGTGCCATTCACCCTCGTCATAGGCGATGCGGCGGACCCGCCACCGCGGCAATTCGATCTCCATCAGCGCCAACGCAGCATCGGTCCAGGCCTCCGCATCGATCAGACGCATGAGGCGCGCCGTGCGCTCGCTCTGGCCGAGCAACGGGACGCGCCGGCAGATCTTTTCGATGATCTCGTGCATCAGCGGTCGCGTCATCGCCTGCGTATTGCGCAGGCGGTCGCCGAGTGACGGCAGGTCGTGGTGTCGGAGCGCAACGGTCATGTCAGGCCTCCCGGGATTGGTGTCGGTCAGTCGGCCGGCCTCTCCAGGATGGCTGCAAGGGCATTTGAAAACGAGATGAAGCGGGGGCGCGAGATATAAGAATTTCATAAAGGCACGGGGGCTGCCGGATAGGACAAGCGGGCAACGCCCGCTGCCGGCTGGGGTTTTTGCGAGAAGGCCGCGGCCGATGGAGGCGGGCGCTCTTGGAAGACCATGGCGGCGGCTCCTTGTAACAATCGGCAATCACGGGTCGGCCCTTATGGGATTCCTATAACTTCGCCATAGCCCTCATCTCGAAAACCTATGGCGTTGGTGGCACTTCAGCACGGTCAAAAGTCCCGGCTGGCGCCGCTGAAATGCGTTGCATGTCCTTGTTTCACCGTCTGCCCGGACGCCTGAGAAACGGTTGTGCCGAATATAGGGGCGCAACGAGGAGTATTCCCATGATGGACATTCTGATGCTGGCGCTGGGCTTCGCCTTCTTCGCCCTTGCGATCGGCTACACCTATGCCTGCGAACGGCTGTGAGGGAGCGGACCATGATCTTCGATTATGCGCTCGCCGGCGCCGTCTCGTTCGGCCTCCTGGTCTACCTCACCTACGCGTTGCTGCGGCCCGAGCGGTTCTGAGCCGTGCTGCTGATTCTCGAATTGCTGCTGGCCGACGCCGCGCTCGTCGCCGGCCTTCTCGCGCTGCTTCTGCCGCTCCTGCGGGCACAAAGTCTGAAGGGTTAATGCCATGACTATGATCGGTTGGCTCCAGATCATTCTTTATTGCGTCATCGTCGTCGCACTCGCCAAGCCGCTCGGCGGATATATGACGCACGTTTTCAACGGCGATCGGACGTTCCTGTCGCCGGTGCTGCGCCCCATCGAGGCCGGCATCTACTGGTTCTCCGGGGTCGACGAGAAGCGCGAGCAGCACTGGCTGACCTACACGGTGTCCATGCTGCTGTTCCATGTCGGCGGCTTCCTCATCATCTACGGCGTGATGCGGCTCCAGGCCGTGCTGCCCTTCAATCCCGCCGGGCAGGGTGCGGTTGCCGAAGATCTCTCCTTCAACACCGCGATCTCCTTCATCACCAACACCAACTGGCAGAACTACGGCGGCGAAAGCACAATTTCCTATCTCGTGCAGATGCTCGGCCTGACGCATCAGAATTTCCTGTCTGCCGCAACCGGCATCGCGCTTGCGGTGGCCCTGATCCGCGGCTTCTCGCGTGCCTCGATGCGCACGGTCGGCAATTTCTGGGTCGACGTCACCCGCACCACGCTCTACGTTCTGTTGCCGATCTGCGTGGTCTACACGCTGTTCCTGGTCTGGCAGGGTATTCCGCAGACGCTCGGGCCCTATGTGGAGGCCACCACGCTCGAAGGCGCCAAGCAGACCATCGCAGTCGGCCCGGTCGCCTCCCAGGTCGCGATCAAGATGCTCGGCACCAATGGTGGCGGTTTCTTCAACGCCAACGCCGCGCATCCCTTCGAGAACCCGACCGCTTTGTCGAACTTTGTCCAGATGCTGTCGATCTTCGCGCTGGGCGCTGCGCTGACCAACGTGTTCGGCCGCATGGTCGGCAACCAGCGCCAGGGCTGGGCGATCCTGGCCGTGATGGGCGTGCTGTTCGTCGCCGGCGTCGCGGTCACCTATTGGGCGGAAGCGAACGGCACCTCGACCCTCCATGCGCTGGGCCTCGCCGGCGGCAACATGGAAGGCAAGGAAGTCCGCTTCGGCATCGTCGCATCCTCGCTGTTCGCGGTGATCACGACGGCGGCCTCCTGCGGCGCGGTCAACGCGATGCATGACAGCTTCACCGCGCTTGGCGGCATGATCCCGCTGATCAACATGCAGTTGGGCGAGATCATCATCGGCGGCGTCGGCGCCGGCCTCTACGGCATGCTGCTGTTCGTCGTGCTCGCGATCTTCGTGGCAGGCCTGATGGTCGGCCGCACGCCGGAATATGTCGGCAAGAAGATCGAGGCGCGCGAGGTCAAGATGGCGATGCTCGCGATCCTGGTGCTGCCGCTGATGTATCTCGGCTGGACCGCGGTCGGCGTGGTCTATCCGGCGGCG